>Ga0209395_1008336_pt1 | contig 10590 bp, 9 predicted proteins | sample GOMGulsemesocosm_3_FD_184635 | JGI IMG/M metagenome (GOLD analysis project Ga0209395, IMG submission 184635) | Methane-oxidizing microbial communities from mesocosms in the Gulf of Mexico - GOM9D Gulf of Mexico (SPAdes) (version 2) | ecosystem: Environmental > Aquatic > Marine > Cold seeps... | reverse complement strand
CTTTGGATGCAATGAGGCTAACGTTTTCAGTAATTTTTTGGACGGATTTGTCCATAATACCAATTCCTTTCTCTTTATAGAAAATGAGGATTTAAAACGTAATACGTATTGGCAGGTCTGGATTTCTTTAGAAATAAAACGATGGAAATTTTTAAACAAGTCACTTTAATAGTTTGAGTTTAAAGTGTTTAGGCTTTCTTGATTTAACGAGACGTGGCTAAACTGGGTATTTCTTATCGGATAAGACCTGCAAAGAATGTTGATGTAATTGTCATAATATTTTCTCCTTCACAGTTAGTTGATAAATTCACCTGTTCGAAATGAAGTGGTGATTAATTGAACGAGCGCATATTAATCACTTTATTTAAATAAAGCAAATGGTTATTATTTTATTTGCTTGTTTTTATTATTAAATACGGCAGAATGAGGCTCAACTAAGGAGAATGAACACATGGAAGAAAAGCAGTTTTCTCAAGCAGATGCGCAGTACCGCGTTGATCAAATCCATGCATTTCAACAGGAAATGGTTGAGCTAGAAAATGATGGTGTTTTAGCTATTCCACCTGATCAAACAAGCAAGGTTCAGGGCTATCATAGTCAGCTATTACAAAAGTTATCTGCCACTTATGACGTGGACACCAGCACTCAATCCAAACAACTAACGTTAGGTATGAAAATAGCGTCACTGTTTGGTGCTTTGGCCATGGCGATAAGCATCTTCTTTTTGTTCTATCAGTTTTGGGGATACATTAGCACTCCAATTCAAGTGGGCATTTTAATTACTGCACCCATTTCATTGTTTTTATTGTCATTACACCTCGCTCAAAAAGAGAAAAGTTCTTACTTCTCCAAAATCGCAGCTTTGGTAAGTCTGTCTTGCTTTGTATTGAACCTTTCCATGCTAGGGCAAATCTTTAATATTACCCCGTCACCCAACGCTTTTGCTGTATGGGCCGCTTTTGCTTTCTTACTCGCTTACGCTTGCAATGCCCGATTGTTATTATTTTTTGGCATAGTGAGTGTCAGTAGCTTTATTGCCATGAAAATTGGCACTTGGAGTGGTATGTACTGGATCAGCTTTGGAGAAAGACCTGAAAACTCTTTCATCCCTAGCCTGCTTGTATTCATACTGCCTCAATTAGTAAATCACAAACGCTTTGCTGGCTTTGAAGTTACCTATCGAGTTATGGCAATGATAATGATATTCCTGCCAATATTGATACTCTCTAATTGGGGAAAAATAAGTTATTTAAGCTGGTATTCCAATACTATTGAAGGCTTTTACCAACTCATTGGTTTTGTATTGTCGGCGTCAGTAATTTGGCTAGGTATTAAACGCCGTTGGGGTGAAGTAACCAACACAGGCAATGTATTTTTCATCTTATTCCTCTATACAAAATTCTTTGATTGGTGGTGGGACTGGATGCCTAAATATATCTTCTTCTTCGTCTTAGGCTTAGCTGCACTGCTTGCATTAATGGTATTTAAACGAATTCGTCTAAGTAACTTAAGCGAAGGAGTCGCATCATGAAAAAATACTTATTAATCGGCTTAACCATTCTTATTGGCACTAACTTAGCTGCTTTAGGTGGAGTTGCATATAACCGAATAGGCCAAGCAACAGCACAATTAACATTGACCGAAAGAGAGCTTTCTCTTCCGTACAATAGTGGTGCTCAAAAAGAGAACTCAGGTATATCACTTTCCATTAATTGGCGAACGCCTACTGGGAAAAACGATACCTATTATCCTTATAACTCTAGAGATATAAAGTTGACCAAAGATGAATTATTAACCCTTGGCTTTGCTCAAACTGATAATAAAGACAATTACTGGATTGAGTCGCGAGAATTGTATTGGGCCTTTGAATTTGACGGCGCTCTTCATAAAGCCGAAATCAAAAAAGCGAAAGTCAAATATCAAGCAGCACTAGCGACATATGAAGAACAGCCAAACGAGACAAATAGTAGCAAGAAAACGGAATCTAACGAAAGCTTAGAGAAAGAAATAAAAAGTAACAGTCGTTTGTTTTTTATTGAAGCATCAGCCGAATATGAGTCATTGGCCAATAAGTTCTCTGGTCAGCAAAATATACTTATTGTTAAAGGTTTAGCCAAACCTTATTACAACAACAATGACAAAACATTTAGCCTGCTGTTAAAGCATTTATCAGTAAGAAATATTATGGTCCCCTTAGAGTTCGCGGAAGTTATGTCTAATTTTAAAAGAGTTAATAGACGAGATATCACACAACCTCGTTATGCTGTTGATATCAGCTGGGGAAGCCGCTTAGAGCCATGGATTACAAATATTAATAAGATTGAAGAGTAATTAAAAATAATGAGTGAACTAATAAAGTGTTCTTGTTGCGACAAGATGTTACCGGCGAACCAAATGGAATTAACCTTCGGCTTGCCTGATGATATTTTTGCTTTGTCAGAGCAAGATATGGAAGATAGAACAGAGGGATGTACAGACCTTTATGTATTAGATGGAAATCGTTTTTTTGTACGTGGGTTATTGCCTTTGCCAATCGAAGGTCAAAACGACTACTGTCTCGGTGCTTGGGCAGAAATTTCCGAACAAGACTTTGATAAAATTGAAGAACTTTGGGAAGTAGATGTAAGAGCTGATGAGCCTCGTATTAAAGCGACACTGTCGAACAGCATGCCCTATACACTATCTGTTGGGCTAACTGAATTAGAAATCCAATTACAAGATAGTAAGTCTCGTCCATTATTTTATGTTACTACACCAAGCTGTACTTTGTATGAAGAGCAATCAAAAGGGATAACAGCTCACCGAGCTTATGAATATACCACCTATACAAAAAAGGATAAGTTTTCGGTATTTGAGGAAGAGGAACTAGAGTCTTCGTCATGTGACTGCTGTGAAGCTGCAATCAAACTTTATTGTGGGCGAGTTGAAAATCAGCTTGGCGATGTAGAAGCTGATTATTGGTTGCGGATTCCAACGGGACATTCAAACAAATTCACTGTAGCGATATCTATCTCTAAAAATGATTCGCCGCGTGTTGCTGTTTTATATGGTGAAAACAATGAAGAAAACTTAACCTATTGGATTCAAGACCTTGATAACTCACCTTGGGAAGATTTTGGCGATTATGGAAAAGTGATTGGTCGAGAGGATGTTTTAGCTGATCAGTACAAGGCATTTTACTTTGACGTTATTGATAAAATATCTGCGAATGACAGCAGACTAAAAGCCCAAATTGGCAGGACTTAATGCAAAACTTCTTAAAAAAAGGAATGGATGCAGTTCGCTCTGTTACTGACAAAGCAACTGAAGAATTATCTTCTGGTTATTCCATTGTTAAAGAAAAAGTGAATGGCCTACCAATATTTGTGTCAGCTGAGAAGTCAGACAAATATGACGATATCCAATATGACGAAAAACACTACTTCGTTATCCCCTTTGAGCTTTCAGAGCATAAATTTGCTTTGCATACCATGCGGTGCTTACCAAACGCAGTACCTGAAATTAATAACTTGCCTAAAAGGCGAGTTTTTCATTTTCCTAATGAGCACTCTGAAGAAATGCTTAAAGGCTATATGCGACAATCTGCCGAAGAAATGGTTAGAGATCGAAGCGATGGCAACCCGAGTAGTATTGAATCTTTGGCTAATCAAATTGACTCGCTAGATAAAAAGCTCACTTATGGCATGTTGTTGGTTGGTGGTCTTGCCGCCATAGTAAACCCTTTGTTAGGCGTCGGAATAGCGGCTAAAGCATTACTACCGAGTGTAGGTGGTCTTCTGAATAAATATGGTCTTAGGCCAACAGGAGAAAAGCTTTCTGAATACCAGCTTGATAAATCAATTAAAGAAGCGGAAGAGCGCATTTCAAAAGAGTTTGCAGGAGCTAATACTCTTCAGGTAATTAATCCAATATTACAAGAGTTGGAGTTGCTGCTACGTACAACAGAATTTCAGCATGACCCATTAACAGGCCCTAACTTGGCTGATGGCAGTATTCCTGAGTTAGATGGTGAAAGATGGCGCGAGTTAACAGAAGTTGCTATATGTCACGTGTACAAAGAGGCTTATGAAACACCATCTTTGCACAAACAAGCATGCCTTGGCCCTGAAGATCTAAGATGGTTGAAAATCATGTTTGAAGTTAACAATAGAGATAAATAGGGCTATTAAAGTTTAGGTTTTAGTAAGTAATAGTGCCTTTTAGTGGGTTAGTTAATTTTGTCACTTAATTTAGAGATGTTCTTATGCATATATGTAAAATGAAAGTGCAAAACATACTAAAAATTTTAGTGATAATTATCAAATGCGAATTTCCGCTTTCTGAAAGCTAATGACCTTAGAAGAGTGAACATAGGTAGTTTTTCCCTCACCAAAAGCTAACGTCAACGTAACAAGCAATAAAGAGTATTTATATTAGTTTTAATATCAAACAACTGGCTGAAGTTATTATATTAAATACTGCCTCAGAATCCTTTCCAATGCTATTTTTTGCATAATAGCTAGTAAAACATCATTTATTAATAGCTGCTTTACTGCCAGATTTTGCCTTAGCTTGCGGGATCTTTGATTATAAACTCATGCAACTTAGCAAGTATTTCTAAACTCAGTTTATTGTCGTTCATTGTCCCCTGAAAGATACCAATTGGCGTAATAAGGGCAACTTTGTCATCAGTTGTCATCATTAAACTAAATTTTGTTTTATCTGTATTACCTGCGAGAGTGTTCGTTAATTTTTTACCTAATTTAATATCAGCGATACACATGCCATCTTTTTCAGTAAAAGAGAGGTTTACTCTTGATGTTTTATTACCAAAATGTACTTGCGTTAGCTGACACTTTTTCTCAGGCTGAGCATTAATTAACATTTGCAAACTGGCAGCGGTTTCATCTAAAGCAACAACCCAAGGGGTATTGGTCAGTAGAACCACACTTTCATTGCTTTTCGGAAAAACACTTACATGAGAACGTGCGCCAGTTATGCTACCTGAATGATGAAAGTGCTGTTGACCAAAACGATTTTCCTTGATGCGCCAACCAACCCCCATAAAACTACGAGACACTTTAATTTCATCACCATTATCAAACGTTTGAGGGATGTTAAATTGCTGCAAGGTTTGTGTACTAATCGTGTAATCATTTAACAGCGACACACCAAATTTAGCAAGATCAGCTGCCGTGCCAATTAAACCACCGCCCGCCCATTTATAGCCAATATTATTGCGATTAAGGCTATCACCGCTACTATTGTAAAGCTTTGACCAATTGTTGTTTGGTGCGTCAAAATGTTCAGCTTTTATTGAATCAGTATCTAACATTGATGTCATATCAACCAGTTGTTCAAGAAAAGGTTTTTTACCTGCATTTTCAATTATTAATGATAATAAGTTGAACGCAAAACTAGAATAATGATATTCACTGCCGGGCTTATGCAATAATGATCTATTTTCAAATAAGCTCACTCCTTGTTGTACACTTGTATAAGGCGTTGAGCTGTAATCAATATTAAAGTCATGTAAGGCTTGATAGTGTGGGATACCCGCCGTATGCGTCACCAGCTGCCTAATAGTAAAGTCATACTGCTTTTTGGGAAAGTCAGGAATATACGTATAAATACTTTCATCTAAATCTACTTTTCCCTCGCTCACTAACTTTGCCAATAAACCTGTAGTGACAAATTTTGAAACACTGGCATAACGAAACTCTGTTTTTGCAGAAAGGGTAAGCTTGGCACTTTTATCTGCATAACCTACATACCGTGACCACTTTTCACCTTTCTGATTGTAAGATGCTGCTGATAGCCCAACGAGATTGGCCGATGCTTTAAGTTCATCAAGGGCAAAATCAGCCAATTGGTTTTGCTGTGAAGCGATACTGGTTGTGCTAAATAATGTTGCCATGAGTACGGCTAACAAACTGAATTTATTGTTCTTCATAAGGTAAACTCCTGCTCTATTGACGCTATTGCTTAGGTAATTTTTTCGTTAATGATTCATTGGGTGCATTCGTTAAAAATGTTGTAATGCTTAATTCAAATTTCTCCGTTTCTTCTACCCAAGGCCAGTGACCACTTTTTTCAAACATCACCTTAGTCGCGATATTTTTTGGCATCATAGAATAAAGTCGATGTACTATTTCAGGTGTGGTAATTTTGTCATGTCGACCACCAATAATTAACGTCGGAACATTAAACGTTTTCAGCTTAGACTCAACTTGTAACCCTGACAAAGTGCCATTTACCTGCCATTCAGGATCACCACCAATAATGTCAAAATAAACTTGGATATTTGAGCCATCGCGTTTGTCACCGGTGCGTACTTTACGCATTGTTTTACGCTTATTTAGATCATACCAATACATATCAGAGCCAACAGACAACAATTTGCTATAACGATTGTCAGTTGATTTTACCTTGTTTGCTCTTAAGGTTAATACCTGCTCCCAACGCTCTGGATATTTAGTTTTCGTAACGTGCTTTACATGGTCAATATTCATTTGATGGCTTTTCGCATCATAGGAAGCGTCAACCATAATCAATTTTTCTACGTGCTGTGGGTATTGCAACGCATATTGCAGTCCTTGAATACCACCATAAGAGTGAGCTAATAAAATTAACTTGTCTGCTTTTAAGTGCAGTCGCAAACTTTCTAAATCATCTACGCCCATTTGGGGAGTTAACGCTTTACCTGCTACTTCCCTTGTGGCTCGACCTCGTCCCGTTTCGTCAAAGTAGACAATTTGGTAACCATTCTTCAGCAGAAAATCAAACCAACCTAAGAAAACTGCATGACCCGCTCCTGGCCCCCCATTAATTAAGACTACAGGTGTTCCTTGTCCCTCCGCTTCAAAATACAACTTGCCATATTTGCCTTGAAATAACTCACCGTCACCATAAGTTATCGTTTGCGCGTTAGCGTTCGAATTTACTATAGATAGGCAAAAACATAATGTTATTAATATAATTTTTAGAATGTTCATTTGTTTTCCTGATAATCGTGTTTAATTGCAATACAAGTTAAGGGTTCTACTGCCTTAAGTAATGAATAAAGGGTGAAAATATAGTGGTAAATATGTGGTATTGGTTGGTTTTTGTACGAAACAGGTAAACAACCAGATAAAAACTAAAAACGCTGGCCATGGTATTGATATCAGTTGGGTGGCAATATACTCTTAGAAAAATTTCTGAGTAGCGTGAAAATGCAGTATTATTTTGGTCAATTTCGATTATCAATCGACACCGTAGAATTATTTTACCAAGAACAAGTTATCTCAATTGATCCAAAAATGTTCGAAGTACTATGTTTCTTTTGTGTGAATACTGATCGGGTAATTTCACGTGAAGAGCTACTGACAGAAATTTGGAAAAACTCGATCGTAAGTGAAAACACTCTCAATAAATTAATTGCCAGTTTACGTAAATCTTTAAATGATAACGCGAAATCTCCAACATTTATTCAAACCGTGCCTAAGTTAGGTTATCGTTTTATTTGTCCCGTGACTCAATCGGAAAGTCATCAAAAAAACAATTCACAGCGCAATGCTAAAACTAACTTACCAAATTCATCGCTCAAAAAATTGTCTGTTAAGTTTCACCTATTAACTTTTTCTCTCGTCATTGCTGTGATCGTTTTATCATTACTTAGCTGGAAATATTTGTTTTCAGACACCGCGATTGATAAAGAAAATGCCACCGATATACAGACATTAACGCGCATGGCTGGAAATAAATTTTCACCTTTTGTTGCCCAAAATGGAAAAACCTTAACCTTTTTAACACGCCAAGCTGGTATAGATAAATTATGGATAAAAGCACTTAACAGCAACGAGTTAAGCGAAATACTGCACAGCTTTGAACATATTGACCAAATAGTTCAATGGAAAAATAGTAATGAAATTGTATTGTTGGTGCGCAACAAAGGTAAAAAGCAGATAATACGCGGGCAAGTAGTTGATAACAAAATTCATTTATTAAGCCAAAGCATGGTCAACATAAATGATTGGCGAATTTATGATATAGCCGCCATTAAAAACAACCAATTGTTTATGATCGCAAAATCACCCCAGCATAATAAACCAGCACTTTATAGTTTCAACTTCTTTAAACCCGACATTGAACATGTACCACTTAATATAAATGCCAACGCTATCTTAAGCCGACTCGATATTAACCCCCAACAAACCCGCATATTACTACTCACTAAGAATTATGATGATTCATCATCGCTTTACCAACTGAATATAGAAAACTATGCGCAACGGCACTATCATACGTTCTCTGCCATTGTTCGTAATGCTATATGGCAACATAATGGTGAAGGTGTTTTTTACACAACGCCTCCGCCAGCACAGAAACTAATGGCAATAAATGCCGTAAAAAAACAAAAGCCAGCCATAACAATAAGCTCAAGTGAGTATCTCTGCTGTGATATGGCGCGGATCCCTGATGGAAAAAATTTAATCTATCGAACTAACATCAGAAACTTCAGCATTGATTGGTTATCAAAGAGCGGATATGCAATTAATAATTCGACGGTATACGACATGTTACCTAAGCTGTTTCATCAAGAACCTGCACTTGCTTTCATTTCTAAAAGAGATGGACGAGCGCAAATCTACGTTCAGCGAGGCGACAATAACGCCCAAGCGATATCTGCATTCGAAAACTACAAAGTATTCGGTAACTTAGATATTTCTATTGATGATACGCAGCTATTAGCAACTGAAGCAAACCGAGTTCACATTTTCGAATTGAAAAATACCACCAAAACATCAAAGCTAAGCACTATTTACCTCGACAACAGAGTTCGTTCGTCCGTTTGGTTAAGCAAAAATTTGATTGCCGTTACTCATTTTGATGTTAATCAGTCACTTATTACACTTTATGACCAAAATGGTGAAGCGCTAAAAACGCTAACAAGTAATTGGCAGAGCATTTTGGTAGATAACAGCAAAGAAGGTGCGATATACCTGGTAGATAACGAAAGAAAGCTTCATCAAACAACAATTAAGCTAATGCTCTCAGAAATGCTGCTGTTACCTGAATATATCGGCAGAATTAATCACCCGGTTAATCGTGATACAAAAATTAATGTTGGCAAGTTGTATCAAATTCCAAGCCGCACAGAAATGTTACACATATCGAATCTTGATGCTCCAGACAAAGTAATAGAAACACTGCCATTAGGTGACAGTTATGGTTTTGATGTTGTTGATAAGACTATCGTATATAGTAGTTTAAAATATGCTTCAACTGAATTACATAGAACCAAGTAATGGCTTGCATTTCTAAAGCAAAGTTATTGAAACACCAGCATAAGAATTATGGGCTAAAGAAAAAGAGATGACCTCCTAAAAACAGGTTAATCTGAATGACTTTAGGGTCATCTGCTATTGGCTCTAGAGCATTACAAGCAGTGTGAATAGACATCACTACTGAGATTATTAGACATCGAATGAAATTGATACATTTCTTCAATATTCACTAATGCCACAAAGAAGGCATTAGAGCAGTACTATAAAAACTTATTTTTCATTAGTTTTTGTATTGAAAAAGCGTTTATTTGATCATCTTCCCTCTTGAGCGCTTTGTTAGGTATTTTTACCCGCTATGATTAGTAATTCTTTTTTTACCACAATATCTTTAAATTGATTTTCTAAACGAATGAGCAACCAAATAACAAGAGCAATTGATATTGAAAGTACTACATCTGAATTAATCTCTGTATATTTTCCAATAAAATATCCAACCGAATACCCAGCAAGTACGTATAAAAATATAAAGACAACTGAAATTATCATTCGTAATTTAGCTGTTGCATTTTTCGCTCGTTGAATATATTCAAATGTTGTTGCACTTGACTCATTTTCTAAGTGTGGCAATTCAGCTTTAATCCATTGCGTGTATTTCATTGAGTACTCCTAAATACCTAACGCCCCACTAAGGGGAAATTTATAGTTGGCTAAAATGTTGAACGCGGAACCTGGCCAACTGTTAAAAGTCCTGCTGGAATGGCTTGTAATGTGTTTATTTTGCCAATCTTTTTTCTGTAAGGCTTAAACGTTTATGTGAACTATATATATGTTGTTTTTCATTATTGTTGATTAAGAATGCATCCATTTCAACTGAAATTAAAGCCGACATTGGAAAAACTTCTAGAGTACCAAACTTGCCAAGGTTGGCTGAAAGTAGTGCCGTTTTACCATTTGCTAAAAAAGAGGAATCTTGATCACGGAATTCGCCGTCAATATATAGTTTTGCCCCGCGGGTCCATGAGTTAACAATTTTAATTTTATGATTTTTAATTGTGAATTCGAACTCTTTTCTCATTTTAATACTCCATTAATCAATATTCTATTATTTTACTACGCCCTATAAAAGACAAAGTATCTTGTTCACACACATAGTATTTAGATTTAGATATTTATTACAAGAATTGTGAATTAAAAATGAAATGCAGGACTAGACTGAACACATAACAGCTTATTATGGATACTTTTCAGTGATATGACAAAAGTGATGTATTAGAAAATATATGGCAAATATTTATCAGCTAGCTTCCGCAATGCGCACATCAATGTCATTAACTTAAGGATT
>Ga0209395_1008334_pt1 | contig 10591 bp, 5 predicted proteins | sample GOMGulsemesocosm_3_FD_184635 | JGI IMG/M metagenome (GOLD analysis project Ga0209395, IMG submission 184635) | Methane-oxidizing microbial communities from mesocosms in the Gulf of Mexico - GOM9D Gulf of Mexico (SPAdes) (version 2) | ecosystem: Environmental > Aquatic > Marine > Cold seeps... | reverse complement strand
CGTTTTATAAACATTTCCAAACAGCTGTAAAAAGTTGTTCTCAAGGCGGTGTACGTGGTGGTGCAGCAACATTATTCTATCCGTTATGGCATTTAGAAGTTGAAAACCTCCTCGTTCTTAAAAATAATCGTGGTGTTGACGATAACCGTGTTAGACATTTAGATTACGGTGTTCAATTTAACAAGCTTATGTATAGTCGTTTAATTAAAGATGATTACATCACTTTATTTAGCCCATCTGATGTGCCTGGCCTTTATGATGCTTTTTTTGAAGACCAAGAAAAGTTTGAAGCGCTTTACACACAATATGAGCAAGATGAGTCTATTCGTAAAAAACGTATCAAAGCAATTGAGCTGTTCTCAGTATTTGCTCAAGAACGTGCAAGTACAGGTCGAATCTATTTACAGAATGTTGATCACTGTAATACACACAGTCCATTTATCTCAACTGTTGCACCAATACGTCAATCTAACTTATGTTTAGAAATTGCATTACCAACTAAACCTTTACAACATGTAATGGATGAAGAAGGTGAAATAGCACTTTGTACTTTATCAGCATTAAACCTTGGCGCGATTGACTCTTTAGATGAATTAGAAGAACTAGCCGAATTAGCAGTACGTGCTTTAGATGACTTATTAGATTATCAAGACTACCCTGTTCCTGCAGCTAAAAACGCTTCAATGGGCCGCCGTACTTTAGGTATAGGTGTAATAAACTACGCATATTATCTTGCTAAAAATGGCGTTAAATATTCTGATGGAAGTGCAAATGCCCTTACCCACAGAACATTTGAAGCATTACAATTTTATTTGATGAAAGCATCAAATGTATTAGCAATCGAGAAAGGTGCTTGTCCTAAATTTAATGAGACAACATATTCTCAAGGTATCATGCCTATTGATACTTACAAAAAAGATTTAGACAAAATATGTGATGAACAACTGCACCTAGATTGGGATGGTTTACGTAAAAGCATCGTTGAGCATGGTATGCGTAACTCAACAGTTTCTGCATTGATGCCATCTGAAACATCGTCTCAAATCTCAAATGCAACTAACGGTATTGAGCCACCTCGTGGACATATCAGTATAAAAGCAAGTAAAGACGGCATATTGAAACAAGTTGTTCCTGAATATAATCGTTTAAAAGATAACTACGAGTTATTATGGGATATCCCTTCTAATGATGGTTATATACAACTTGTTGGTATTATGCAGAAATTTATTGACCAAGCGATTTCAGCAAATACAAACTATGATCCAAATAAATTTGACGGTGGTAAAGTACCTCTTAAATTATTATTAAAAGATTTATTAACTGCTTATAAGTTAGGTATCAAAACACTTTATTATCACAATACACGTGATGGTGCAGCTGATACACAAGAAGATATAATTGAAGAAGATGATGGTTGTGAAGGCGGAGCCTGTAAGATCTAACCAACATATTTTAGCCGCATTCTTTGCGGCTTTTATCTATCCATTGACCGTTCAATATTAAAAGTAACTTTAAGAGTTAAAAAATAAAATGACTTATACAACTTTTAACCAAACCCCGAATAATGCTCTACTTGAACCTATGTTTATGGGAAACAGTGTAAATGTTTCTCGATATGATATTCAAAAACATGTCGCATTTGAAAAGTTAATTGAAAAGCAATTATCTTTTTTTTGGCGTCCTGAAGAAATTGATGTATCTAAAGATAGATCTGATTGGCAAGGATTATCAGATCCTGAAAAGCATATATTTATTTCTAACCTAAAGTACCAAACACTATTAGATAGTATGGCTGCCCGTTCAGTTAATGCAGTCTTATTGCCATTAGTATCTTTACCAGAAATTGAAACTTGGGTAGAAACATGGGCATTTAGTGAAACAATACACTCTCGTTCATATACACATATATTAAGAAATTTATTCACAGATCCAAGTGAAGTTTTTGATGATATTATGGTCAACCCTGCAATATTAAAACGTGCTACTAGTATTTCAAAATACTTTGATGATGTCATTTTAACAACTCAGTTATTACAATCTCAAGGTGAAGGTACTTATGAAGTTGAAGGTAAATCAATTGAGGTAAGCAGACGTAAATTAAAAGAACGTTTATTTTTAGCTATTTGTTCAGTAAATGCATTAGAAGCAATTCGATTTTATGTCAGTTTTGCATGTAGCTTTGCTTTTGCTGAGCGTGAATTACTTGAAGGTAATGCAAAAATCATAAAATTAATTGCGCGTGATGAAGCATTACATTTAACGGGTACTCAGCATATTTTAAATAACTGGATGAACGGTAACGATGATCCAGAAATGACAGAAATTTGTAAAGAATTACACGATGAAGGTCGCCAGATTTTCTTAGATGTTGTTGAACAAGAAAAAGAATGGGCTGATTATTTATTTAAAGATGGTTCAATGATTGGTCTTAATGCACAAATTCTTAAGCAATATATTGAATATATCAGTAATCATCGCATGCAAGCTATCGGCTATGATGCCCCTTTCTCTGTAAAAAGTAATCCTCTTCCTTGGATCAACTCGTACTTAGTGAGTGACAATGTTCAAGTTGCACCTCAAGAAAGTGAAATTACCTCTTATTTAGTGGGTCAAGTTGATGCTGCGGTTGACGCATCTGACTTCGATGATTTTGATTTATAATCAATGACAGATAAAGTATCTGTTAACGGGAAGCTTATTAAATCACAATTTGATAAGCTTTCTGATAATACCCTACTAGACTACCTAGAAAAACAAAAAGTAGAAGTACATTACCATTGCCGCGAAGGTTATTGTGGTGCGTGTCGCTGTAAACTTATTAAGGGAAAAGTAAATTATAAAATTGAGCCCTTAGCCTTTATCCGTGAAGGTGAAATTTTATTATGCTGCGCAACTCCAGATGGTGATGTTGATTTAGAGCTTGATTAGCATGAAAATAATTTTCATATTAACGTCTCATTCAGTAGATGTTAATAGCATCAATTTGCTATTTTATCTAAGTCCCAATGTTCAGCTTATGTATTTATAAATCATTAACTCTCCCCCCCATCAATAAATTCACATTTTTTATAAGTCAGATTCAATATATTAATCTGGATTTTCTATTTTATGCATTAATACATAGACATATTAGTCATGAATTGATTATAAATTTCATCCATAAAGCTACCCTTATTTATTAATCGAATAATTTAACAATACTAAAACTAATATTCCAAGTCACTTAAAAATAATTTTATAACTTAATACTTTAGCGATGTTTTAAACTTTTAAAAGGTACGGCATCATCATTATTTATAATATTAAGTCAATTTTTATCATTTTAATGTCATGTTTCAGATCATTTATAAAAATACAGCTGAGTATTTGATACTTTCAAAAGCCATAAATAAACTTATTTAATTACAATAAGTTAAATTACACTTCGTTAAAATATACTAATCATTCAGCTAATAATTTTAAATAATACAACCCCAAATTGCCCAATAATTTGATATTTTGCTTCTATTTACAATTATTAAACATACTTTGTATATTGAATACAGAAATAGAAGGCAATTAAGATATTAATATGTATTTTCTTGGAGCAAGAATGACAATTTACAAAAAACAAACCAAAACAATTTTATCAGTCGCGGTAGGTTCAATCTTATCACTTACTGCTTATAATACTCAGGCAGCTGAAGATGAAATTCCTACCACAGCTGAAAACGAAGTCGAAAAAATAACAATTACAGGCTCACGTATTCAGCGTACTGATTTAGAATCAGCTAAACCCGTAACCATAATCACCAGTGCTGATATTTCAAAAACGGGTTTAAACAGTATTGCTGAGGTATTAGGACAAAGTATTTTCAACTCAGGAGGGAGTTTTGTTGGCTATGCAAACAACTCTATGGGAAATCATGCCGCAACTGATTTACGTGGGTTAGGTTCAGGTCGTACATTAACACTGATTAATGGGAGACGTGCCGCAAAAGGAGGCTCATCAGGTGGAGATTCATTCAATTTAAATATGCTGCCACTTGCAGCTGTAGAGCGTATTGAAATTTTACGTGATGGTGCTTCTGCTATCTATGGTTCCGATGCTATGGGTGGTGTAATTAATATCATCACTAAAGATGATTATGAAGGGCTTAATATTACAGCCAATGGTATGACAGCAACTCGTGGAGGCATGGATCGTGGTGGTGTTTCTATCACTATGGGTTCAAGCTCTGATAAAAGTTCATTGGTTGTTTCTTTAGAACATCAATATAAAGGCGGTTTAAAAGGTGGTGATCGTCCACATATTTCTGCCGAAACGAATCCAAAAAGATGGTTTTCTAGTAGCTCACCGTGGGGTACCTTTTATATTCATGATTTTGATAAAGGAAAAACATATGGCGATGACACTCCAGGTCCTAATTGCCCAGAAGAAAATATAAATGAAACTGATTATGGTCAGGCATGTGGATCTGATGTATTCGAAGGGAAAAACTATTTACCTACATCTAAAAAAGATTCAATTTTAACTAATTTTAAATATCAAATCAGTGATGATATAGAGTTTTACAATACCATTTTATATGTTAGTGATCATACTTCCTCTTCAGGCACCTCAATGTGGTATAACGGATATATGTCCGCTGAAAACCCTAATAACCCAACATATCAGGTTGATGGAGTAGAGAACCCTTATGCTGATGAAGCTTATCGCGTTAAGTTTTTCCATAGAATGGAAGATTCTCTTGATCGTACATTCATATATGATACAAAATTATTAGATATCAATACTGGTTTAAATTTAGATTTCGAGGCCGGCAGTCTTTCAGTAAACCTATCTCACAGTAAAGAAACTTTTATAAACCAAGTCAATGATTATTACATAACTGAAAAGCTTGAAGAAGCAGTAGCAAATGGTGACTATAATCCATTTGAATATGCTGGGGGCCCAAATGCGACCAAAGATGTCATTGATACATTTGCATATTCTTACAGCCGTATTGGTGAAAGTTCCTCACAGGGTATCACTGTTGACTGGGCTGGACTTGGTTATGAATTAGCCGGTGGCGAGATCGGATACGCTGTTGGAGTTGAATATCGTAAAGTAGAATTACGCGATATTCAAGACCGTCAATCAAGAGCGGGAAATGTAAAAGGACCTTTTGGCGGTGATACAATTGGGGAGTACAATTATCAAGCAGCATATGCTGAGATAGAACTGCCATTAACAGAAACATTCACTCTTTCTGCTGCATCCCGCTATGACTCCTATAGTATGCCTGATGAAAGCCAAGTATCTAGTAGTATCAGTGCTCAATGGGAAGCTTCAGATGATCTTAAATTAAGAACCTCATTTAGCCAAGGCTTTAGAGTCGCCAGTTTTACTGATATTAGTGGTGATGATGCTATTTCTTATGATGATGTCGAAGATACAACTCATTGTTTATCAGTGCCCATAGAAGATCGCGCTGATTCAAGCCTTTGTAGAACAGCTCAACAATTGGTTATATATGCATCAAATCCAAATCTAGAGCCTGAAACATCTGAGCAATACTCATTAGGTTTAGCATACAATGTGACGCAAGATATTGGCTTAACACTCGACTACTGGAAAATACAGATAGAAAATGAAGTGAGTCAAGTAAGTGGACAAACCGTATTAAGAGAAGAAGCAGCAGGTAATCTTGAAGCTTGGGGTGGTGATTTATATGTTATTCGTGATCCTGAAGCCACAGACTTCCGTGAAGAGATAATCGAAATTGGTAGCAAAGCAACTAATTATATTGGTCGTGATACATCAGGAATTGATTTCCAAATTTCTTCAAAATACGATCTTGATGAGTTCGGTGATTTAAACGCAACTTTTGAGAGTACTTACATTATTGACTACAATCGCAAGCTAACTACAACCATGCCAGAATACGATTACGTTGGTTATTACTCTCGTCCTGAGTGGCGCGCAAATCTGAATTTGAATTATATATATGACAATATATCAGCTTTTGTTAATACGACCTATGTAGACAGTACGCTTGGGTTAAGTCCATCACAAGAAGAAGCAGGTGAAGATTTTCAATCTTTTTCATCAATGACACTCATCGACTTTGGCATTAGTTATTCTACAGATAATTATGGCACAATCAGTTACATAATGAGAAATGTTGCTGATAAACTCCCTAAAGTTAATACTGATGATAGCGATGGCTATAATGCGAGCCTACACAGTATTACGGGTCGTACAAATCAGTTAAGATGGTCTATGAACTTCTAGTTTTTATACCAATACTTATTAATTACTACTCTAGCCGATTTAATTTTTAATCGGCTTTATATTTGAAACGCATTAACTTGTAAGAATTTGGAACACTCTTTGAAGTTCCTATATGAGTATATACGATGGTACTTTCACATTAACAAACACTTAATGATTGTTTATTAGTCACTTTATGCTCTAAAGTATTACTTCAATTTTAACTAATTATTCAATTTACAGATGTAAATTACTATTAAGTTATTTAAACTACGTATAACCTACTTGAAATAATAAAAATATGACTGAATATCAACACCCATTTAAGCTTGATAAAATTACTGTCAACCCAAAAACAGATCAGCTTAGTTTTAATGGAACGACACTTGAAATAAAGTCAATGGCAATGAAGGTGTTATGTTATTTTGCTAGCAATCAAGAAAAACTAATAAGCCGAGATTGTTTAAGAGAAAATGTCTGGAAAAACTTAACGACTTCAAACCATACAATTAATAATAATATTTATAGTTTGCGCCGGACAATTGCAAAATTAGATCCTGATACAAAATATATACATACCGTAACAGGCAGTAACGGTAATGGATACCGACTATTAGTTGATGTTACACAAGTGATAACAGATGAAGAGGAATTTGAAAAAGACGTCTCTGGCATAGAAATCAACAATATTGAGATTATTAAAAAAGAAAACCCTTCCCCTACTTTCATAACGAATCATAAAAACAAAGTGATTACTTCACTTGGTAAAATATTTATTGCACTTATTTTAATATCTATCGTTGCTTATTACGTAGCAGTAACACCCCATAATTATGATAAATTATCCCAAGTTACCTCTCATTTAGGCCGAGAGCAAAGCCCTGCAATCAGTAATGATGGCCAAATCATGTTGTTTTCTAACAGAACTTCTAGAGATGCCACTTGGGAGTTATATGCCACTGATATGAATTCACCTAAGCAAAGTAAAAAAGTATTTAATACGCCATCAAATAGCGATAATTTTGTTAGCATTTCACCAAACAAACGGTATATCTCCTTTCTTCGCAATAAAAAAGGTGCCTGGGGTATTTATATTGCAGACTTTAATTCTAAAAAATTAACAGCTTCCAATTCAAAACTCATCATAGAACTCGACGAAGTTAACTTTTCACCTGCTATAAGTTGGCTTAATAACAGTCAATTTTTTTATACTGCTCAAGAAGCATCTTGGGCACCATTAAAGATATATTTATATGATTTAGCCCTTGATAGTTCAGAACAAATTACCTCTCCTCCTGTGAATACATTTGGTGATTATGCATTGATGGTTTCCCCGGATAAAACCATGTTGGCAATTATGCGCTCAAATAAAGCCAGTGGTTATCAATTAAAGTTATTAGATTTAAATACAAAAGAGCTTCAAAGCACAAAGGTATTTACCAATGAATCAAGGTTAAACATTAGTTTTAGTGATAACAGTGAAAATATTTATTTCATTGATAATAAAGGTTTTTTATCAACCTATAATATCGATAAACAATCAACGACAAAAATATCTCAAAAAAACAATTTTGGTTATTGGCCATTAAAAGTACCTGGTAAAAATAAATTCATTATGCAACAAGATTGGGGACTATCCTCTTTAACAACCCAAATCGTCAAATTTAAAAACCCAGTAATGGGAGGAGATGGTTCATCAGAGGTTATTGTTAATAATGGTTTATCAATTCGTTCAATTGAGGGTATTAATGATGGCGGGCTTATTTTTGCGTCTATCAAACCTAATTTTCAAATTGAGTTATGGCATTACAAGAATGGACTATCTAACAAATTATCAGAATTTAATGAAAAATCAGAATATCGTTATCCACTTAGTTTAAATTGGTTAGCGGGTTCAGATAAAGCTTTACTGTCTATCAATAAAAGCTGTCGACTAATCAACATAAACACTGGGAAAGATTTACCTCTATGCCCTGCTAATGAAGATATCTATGCGGGAAGATTTTCTAATGATGGGCAGTCAATACACTTTCCAGGTTTCAAACAGGAAACTGCTAATGCGATAAAAATGGGGATAACGGGTTATCCGGTTGCTAACTTAAAGCAATTCTCAGATGCAAATATGATAGTTCAAAGCACAGAAGATGACTTTTACTATAGTAAAGAGTTTGATTTTGATATTTATCATTACAATCCGATTACTCAAGAAAGTTTAAAAATCATTGACAGAACCTTTGTTTATAACAGTAAATCTAACAACCATTTTGTACTATCCGATAAAGGTATTTATTACATGGATAGGGTTAAGGTAAGAAAAAATGCAATTTATTTTTATGATTTTAAAACAAAAAAAATACAACATGTCATAAACAGCAGAGATAATTATCCAAATATAGTATTAAGTGAAGACGAAAAGTTTATTTATTTAATCCAATCAGTTGATAACAATAGTCATTTATTTCTTTTAGAATAAATCACACAGCCATAGGTCTTGGATTAATTTAGTATCGTAATTACAGTTTATTTTCTATGTTCTTATATATCTAAGCTACCTCAAGCTACTGAAATTCAGATTTTATACCATTTCAGTTAATTAACTGGTCACTTAATTATCGGAATTGGTATTAGAGTAGTTTGTGTAAATAATTAAGTTTAAAAATGTTTAACAATCAAAAATAGATGTCTTTTATTATCATTTTTACTCATTTTCATTTCTTTTAAAAAATCTAGTTTTCATAAAAATTAATATTTAAACTCAAGATTCGGACCGTAGTTTAATTATAACCCGCTATATTTCTATTGCTTATCGAAATACACTTTCCTAATTACTTTAAAGCTCATTATAAATTATCAATATGATAAAAAATGATGTTTTTTTACTTCAAAACGCCCTATTTACAACAAAACATCCAAGCTTATATATTGCCACGTATTCCTTCGCTGAATTAAATGTATTAAGAAGAAAATATGGCTTTAACGAATCAAATTCAATTTAAAACACTCACTCAACTTGTTGTAGAAATGCTAAGGGAGAAAATTATAAGTGGGGAAATTATAACGGGAGCAAGGATACAACAGGATAAATTAGCACAAGAGTTTAATGTTAGTAAAAACCCAGTAAGAGAAGCTTTGATCATACTACAGGCTGAAGGATTTATAGATAATATATCTAATAAAGGAGCGGTTGTAGCAAGCATAAGCGCAGAGCAAATAGATGAGTTATTTATGCTGAGAGTCTTGATTGAAACCGATTTATTAATTGCTTCTCTTAAAAATATTTCATTAGATAAACTTAAAGAAGCTCAGCATATTATTACACAATTAAACTCCGATTCTTCAGTTAATGTCTGGTGCAAATTACATACACAATACTTTAACTGCCTTTATTCTGGAATTGAGCGACCCCAAACACAAGAGATGCTGAATTTTATGAATAACAAAATTGAAAAGTACAATCGTTTACGCTTTGGTAATGTCTCAATAAAAACACAGCTAAAACATTGCTTAAAACAACTCTTAAATTACTGCATAGAAGGAAAAGTAGAGCAAGCAGTTCTTAACTTAAAACAACATATTTTAAGCACCAGAGATGAAATTAAAGTTATTATTATGCCAAAATAAATAAAAAGGTCGAAAAAACTTTCGACCCTATTAGCACATTATTAGTCTTTAATACGCATAAAGAAACAGAAGTTAATGTATTTCTACATTAATTTCTATCCAAGCACTATCCGTCCCCAATTCACCACCTCTTTGTAACGGTGTAATAGTGAAAGCCCCCCATTCATCTGTGTATTTTTTACCAATTACCAGTGCACTATCATAAAAATCATCAAAGTCGTCATCTTCTGTCGACAAGTCATCAGGCAAACTATTTGGAGTCATATCCAATAAATATGAAACACCATAATAATAAGATCTGGCGTCTTCATCAGGGAAGTATCCCTCTATATTTAAATAAACACCATTGGTCTCAACATCGATTAGACCATCCTTATTAATATCATCATTAGTACGATATTCTAACCAATAAGTATAATCTCCATTGCCTGATTTCAATCGAATTCCCAGATCACCTCTCACTCTTCCTTGATCTAAAGTATAAATTCTATAAGTTCCTGATTTTGATATTAAAGGAACTTCATCTTCAATATCCCAGGCGCTAAAAAAGTTTTTGTAGATTAGATTAAAACCTCCAAACTCCCATGCATTATTACCCATCATGCTAAATACATTACCATATTGAATTCTTTCAACATCGTAATTTTCTACGCCAAATACCGAATCTTTTGCTTCTAGCCCTTGAGCATGATGTAATCCCATTGCATGACCCATCTCATGCGCTATACCTCCAGA
>Ga0209395_1008333_pt1 | contig 10593 bp, 12 predicted proteins | sample GOMGulsemesocosm_3_FD_184635 | JGI IMG/M metagenome (GOLD analysis project Ga0209395, IMG submission 184635) | Methane-oxidizing microbial communities from mesocosms in the Gulf of Mexico - GOM9D Gulf of Mexico (SPAdes) (version 2) | ecosystem: Environmental > Aquatic > Marine > Cold seeps... | reverse complement strand
CTTACAAATCACATTGATTAAGCACGCAACCTTCTTGGTCATACTCATCAAATACCGACTCGACGCAGGCATAAGGTGGACCATTAAGCCAGCTTGGGTCTTTTATGTGGTCGGTGATGCAAATAGCCGTGATGATGCGTGAGCCAACATCAGTACAGCGCCACTTTTTGTCTCCACTAAAAAACTCAATACCTAGCGAAAAGTCAGTTAGTTTCATTATGCTACTCTTACTAAAAGGTCATTTATTGCAGCAATAAATTAACCCACAAGACGATAACGCATAAAAATGCGGCGACAAAAACGAGCATGCGATGCATGACATGATTATAGGTTAGGTGGATATAAGTATGTACAAATCGAAAGACAACAAATAACCAAGCTAAGATCACCGCGAATAAGCTGTCGATATTTAAGCTGATATACAAGGTACAAACCACATAAAACAACATGGGAATCTCAAACTGATTATTGAAATTTCGCGTGCTTGTCGTAATAAACTCAGGTACTTCTTGTCCCGCCATTAATTTGAAGTATTTTGCCTTGATCTCGCCTTTTTTTACGCTGGCAAAACGTGCTTTTACGGTAATAAAACCCACAATACAGGTTAATAACACCATGAATGACATTGGATATAACAAAGCTTGCTCCTTAGTGGCATATAGATATTAGTTAATAGTATTACAAAATTAGCTGTTTTCCAAAGGCTGTTATTCATAACGTTTTAAAACAAAAAACTCCGCCGAGGCGGAGTTTTTTAACGAGTTAGCATTAGGGCCAGACCGTTATTTTTTAGATTTTTTCTTGCTGTTTTGTTTTTTTGCTTTGGCTTTTTTCTGGCCGGCGGTTAGCTTAGGCTTTTTCTTTTTACCAGCGACCTTGGCTTCTTTGTGCTTCGGGCGCAGTTCTTTGATGAATCGACGTTTAAGAACTTGGTCGGTATAACGTTCAATTTTAGCAAGAATACGAACATCATGTGCTTCAACTAATGAAATCGCGGTGCCTTTTTTACCTGCACGACCGGTACGACCGACTCGGTGTAAATAGACATCAGAACTGTATGGCATATCGTAGTTGATAACATGAGTGATATCGTCAATGTCTAAACCACGGGCTGCGACGTCAGTAGCTATTAAGATGCTTAACTCGCCTGATTTAAAACGCTCAAGTGACAGGTTGCGTTGCTCTTGGGCCATTTTACCTTGCAGGTAACAGACTTTAATGTCGGCACTTTGTAATTTAGCGACCAATGAAGCAAGACGTTCACGAGTTTTGACAAACACGATAGTGCGCTCAAGATCGGGATCTTGTAGCAAATTGATTAACATCGCCTGCTTATGGCCGATACTGTCAGCCATGTGAACCCACTGGTTTATTTTGCCACTTTCTTTGCGTGGCGGCACGGCATCGATACGAATAGGATCATTAAGTACGGTATCAACAAAGTGTTCTAGACCCTTGCCTTCAAGCGTTGCTGAATACAGCATAGTTTGCTTACGCCAGCGCGCTTCATAGGCTACTTTTTCCATCTCTTTAATGAAACCCATGTCTAACATGCGGTCTGCTTCGTCGATGATTAAAAATTCGATTTCACGCATATCAAGCTGCTCGGTTTCAATGAACTCCATCAAGCGACCTGGTGTGGCGACTAACAAGTCAGAATTTTTCTCTAACAATTCTTCATGTACTTGATAGTCGATGCCGCCAGTGATTACGATTGGAGTCAGGGCGGTGAATTCGGTCAGTTTTAGCGCGTATTCATGGATCTGGTTAGCCAGCTCACGTGTTGGCGTGATAATAAGAATGCGTGGTGCTCCCGGTTTTATACGCGGGAAGTCAATTAAATGCTGTAACGCCGGCAATAAAAACGCTGAAGTTTTTCCGGTGCCTGTTGGCGCACAACCAAGAATATCACGCTGATCCATGGCTGCAGGGATTGCTTCTCGTTGAATGGTCGTTGGTGATTGATAACCCATTTTATCAAGGGCTTGGACCAATGATGGATCTAAGTCTAATTCTGCAAAGCTCATGTTGCTTGGTATTCCTAATAATTGATATTGATGCCGCTAACGGCGCACTTACTTTATTTCGTAAACGATTACAGTAGTGCGGGCCTTATTATAGCTAGTTCAGCTAATAACGGCTGATAATTGTTCAGTTTTGTGCTTTGTCGCACGATAAAACTGGCGGTAATAAGCGCCGTCAGTTTGAATGGCACTTAGGCCATTAACTCGGCGTACTCTTCGATAACCTGAGTCAGCCAATCATTGATCCGTTGTTCGCTTAAATCGAACTGCGACTCGTCGTCGAGCGGTAGCCCAACAAAATGACTGTTATCGCTGGTTAAAGCACGTGACTCGCCAAATTCATAACCTTGGTTTGGCCAATAACCGACAAACTGTGGCCCTAAAGGCAATAGTTTGTCATGTAACATGCCAATTGCGTCAACAAACCAGTCGGTATAACCTTGTTGGTCACCTTGACCGAATAACGCAATAACTTTACCGTTAAGATCGAAGCTGTCTATTTCATCCCAAACCTGTTCCCAATCTTCTTGTATTTCACCATAATCCCAGGTTGAAATACCAAAAATAAGTAGGTCATAGTCTTTAAGACGCGCTAACTCTGTTTCTTTGATATTATGTATATCTAACGTCTCGTGACCAAGAAATTCTTGCATTTTTTCAGCCGTCATCTCGGTGTAGCAGGTGGTAGAGCCGTAAAATAAACCAATTTTCATCAATAACAGTCCGGTTAGTCAAAATAAAGGCGCTATTTTAGCATTGGAGTTGGTGTTCAACCATCACTTTGCACCTTAGTGGGTAAATTAGTCGTGCTACCAGTGATGTAATACTGTTGTATTAGTGATGTGATTTTAGTTATTTAGACCGGAGTAGTAACATGACAACCTTGATTAGGAATACCAATGGCTAAGTTGAACAGCCCTGAGCAGGAAAACAGCCATGAGCTGACTGACCCCCTTGAGCATAGGCAAACGCAGCAGTTAGCATTATTTCTTGATATGCTGTGGCTTGAACAGGGCTTAAGTGACAATACGCTGGCGGCTTATCGCAGCGACCTGCAACAATTTGAGCAATGGTTAAGTCTGCGCAGCATTGAGCTAATAACCGCAACCAGCTTAGACATTACCGCTTATCAGGGGCATTTAGTTGAGCTTAAACGCGCAAAATCAACCACCGCGCGCATTGTCTCAGCATTACGACGCTTTTACACCTATTTGCAACAGCAACAGTTAATAACAATTAATCCAATGGTGTTGGTCGAAAATCCTAAAATTGTCCGGACATTGCCAACTAGCTTGTCATTACAACAAATCGACGACTTATTGGCGGCGCCCAATGACGAAGATCCGCTCGAGTGCCGTGACAAAGCCATGTTAGAGTTGCTTTATGCCACCGGATTGCGGGTTAGTGAGCTGGTATCGTTACAGCTTGATCAAATTAATCTAGAGCAGGGCGTTATTCGAGTAACAGGCAAGGGCAATAAAGATCGCTTGGTACCGATGGGCGAACAAGCGATAGAACAATTACGGGTTTATTTGGCACAGGCTAGATTTCAACTGCTCAATCAGTCGAGCGATGTGTTATTTCCCAGTCGTCGTGGTCGGCAAATGACTCGGCAAACCTTTTGGCATCGAATTAAATACTATGTGCAACTGGCGGGGATTGCTGGTGATGTTTCGCCCCATACCTTGCGCCATGCTTTTGCGACTCATTTGGTGAACTTTGGCGCTGATTTACGGGTAGTGCAATTGCTGCTTGGTCACAGCGATTTGTCGACCACCCAAATTTATACCCATGTCGCCAAAGCAAGATTGCAGGAGTTGCATCAAGAGCATCATCCGCGTAGTGACGTTAAAGGCTAAACCTTAGCCTTTCCCTTTTATTTTTAGCTTTAGTAATTTGACAAACTGTGGCCAAGCCTGTTGTGGCCACAGCAGTTGGTATTTTACGGTTAAGGTGTGCCAGCCTCGTTGTTGATATTTTCGAGCGCTGGTGGCTAATGCGCTTCGGCATCGAATGAGCTTAAGGCCATGATGTTTTGCTTGCCACACCAACAAGTGATCTTCGCCAAAGGCCGCCTGCTCATTGTAACCACCTAGGTTTCTAAAAGCCGTTTTACTCAGACACAGGCCCTGATCGCCAAAGGGCAACCCCAGCAAGTTAGATCTAATTCTAGCGCCCCATTCGTTAATCACTAAACGGCGCTGGGCCTTGTCATAAAAAAACAAATCAAAATAAAACAAACTGCGTGCGCTACTTGGTTGGCTTAACAACGCGAGCAACTGGTTGATATTATCTTGAGTTAGCAAGGTATCAGCATGTAAAAACCAAATGAATTGCTGGTTAGCCAGCTGTGCACCAGTATTGAGCTGACTAGCGCGGCCAGTCACGCTGGTGGGGTTTAGCCAATTAAGTTGTGAAAATTGTTGTTGCAGCTGAGCCAATGGCAAGCTGATGTCGTGACCGGCAGTGGTAACGATAATAACTTGGGTGCCCGCAGAAAGTAGATCAAAGTCTTGGCATAATGTTAGCCACTGATCTTCATCAGGGGCTAACGGTATGACTATTGAGAGAGACGGTGTCATTGCTTGTTATTTCGAAAGAATATCTAGCAGCGCTTTATTCTCAGTGCTTAGTGCTTCTGGCGGGGTCATCAGTGCACAAGCAAGACTGCTACGGCAGCTACAATCACTATGTTCTTGGTAGTGATGGGCTAGGTAAGTGGCGAGTAAACGTTTAGCTTGTTTTAGGCTGGCACCATAACGAGATATAACCTGCTCGACAGTGACATGATGCGCTGGATCTTCCTGCCAACAGTCGTAGTCAGTTGCAATGGCTATAGTGACATAACAAATTTGCGCTTCACGTGCTAAAAAGACTTCCGGCACATTAGTCATGCCCACTAAATCTGCCTTCATCGCATTTTTAAAAAATAAGCTTTCAGCCTGAGTACCTAAACGCGGGCCGTCGACGCAGACATAACTTTTGTCGCGGTGCAGGTTAATCTCTAATGCGCTAGCCGCGGCCGATATATCATCACTAATGCTGTGACACGTTGGGCGAGCGGTTGAAACATGGGCGGCGATGCCACGGCCAAAAAATGACTTTTCGCGTTGGCCTTTAATGTAATCAATATATTGTGAGGGTAATGATAAATCACCCGGTGCAATTTCTTGTTGCAGCGATCCAGTGGCCGACAGACCGATAATTTGGGTGACACCTAAACTTTTTAGCGCCCAAATATTAGCACGGTAGTTTACTTCATGGGGCAATAGCTGATGCTGTAAACCATGGCGCGGTAAAAAGTAGAGGGTTAAATGACCAAATTTACCTTCGATAATATCAGCTGATGGCGCGCCAAAAGGGGTAGATATTTGATGTTGCTTGATCACTTCTAGGCCGTCAAATTGGTAAATTCCGGTACCACCGATAATTGCGAGCATGAGTTTTCCTTGTATCTTATTGTGGTATTAACTTATACCAACCTAGCAAAGTACCTGATCATTTTTAATGGCCTAAATAGATGATGACTGCGTTATTTCTTTTCTATGGAGAATAACTACATACGTAAAGAAATGCCTTGCCCTAATCAATTTATACTCATAAAAAAGTAGACCACTTACTTACCTAGATTGGTATTATTTAATTGGTTTGGCATTTGTGCGATCCAATCTTTAATCTGATCTCTGACCTGCCGATAGCAGCCGAGGGCTTGTTGCTCGGTCTCACAATTTTTAGCCAGCGCGGGAGGATCATCAAATTGATGGCAGATAACCTCTGGTGCCCCGCTAACTGTGGGGCAATGCTGATTGGCGTGATCACAAACGGTAAAAATAATATCGAAATTTATGGCATCAAATTCGCTAATCAGTTGTGAACTATGATGGCTGATGTCGATACCTGACTCTGCCATGACAGTCACAGCATGGGGATTGAGGCCGTGAGTTTGGATGCCAGCTGAATAAAACTCAACATCGGGCAATGCCAGTGCATTGGCCCAACCATGGGCCATTTGACTGCGACATGCATTGCCGGTACACAAAAATAATATCCGTTTAGTCATTGGTTTTCCTGCTCCCCGTTTATAGTCAAAAGCAAAGGCATTAACGTTCGCTGCAGCTAGAACCAAAGGCAAAACAGCTATAACAGCGATGATGCTTCATGCTGATCCTTTGTTTTTGGCTTTTTAGCAGATCATTGCCTAATTCGTACTCAAGATCGTCATCGACCAAGGTGCAGGCATAAATCTTCATTTGGCCTTGACGTTTAACCACCATTTTTGAGGAGTGACACATAAAATGGCTACGGCTGGTTTGATCCTGATAATGGGTCATGCAGTGTTCGCTAATATGCGGCACATGTGGCAAGGATCCTGGGGTTAAAAAATCAGGAAAAGCGACAATAGTTAAATCATCGGGCAGGCCATTGAGCTTAAATAAATCATGAAAGCCTTGTTCGGTGTGCTGCTTGTTTTCATCCTTTTCCATATGACGGGCCAAAGAAACATGAAAGCCGCATTGGTGCAGCGCGCGCATACCGCTAATCGCTGTCGCAAAGGTGCCTTGACCGCGATGGGCGTCGTGACTTGCAGGATCAAGATGATCAAGACTGACCCGTAATGAAATAGGAAACGGGTTATCGACTAGGGCACTGAGCTTATCGAGCCGTTTAAACAAGGGTTCTGTACCATTGGTTAAAACCAGTACTGGTTTAAATTGTGAGGCATAATCGAGCATCTCGATAATTTCTTTCACTAAAAATGGCTCTCCGCCAGTAAAAGAAAATTGCTCAACGCCCATGGTCAATGCCTGATCGATATAAGGTTTGATGTCGGCCAACGTTGGACTCGCCAAGCGTTTGTCCGCAGGGCTTGAGCCCTCAAGGCAAAAATCACAGGCTAGATTACAGCGGGTGCCGGTATGAAACCATAGCTCAGACAGTTGACCCGGCTCAATATAACCGCGTGGATCGCCGACTGGTGTTAAGTACCAATCTTTAGATTTGTTCGTTACAGTCATAATTGCTCCTTAATGGTCAATGGCTGAATTAACAGCAGCCGCCGCTGGTCTCTTGTGAGTTGATAGTGGTGCTAAAAGGCAAGTCAGTGCCACAGCCGTTAAAAATTCCGTAGTGCTGATCAAAATTACCAATGAACTCAAAGTGTGGTTTAAAGCGGGTATCATGAAGCATTCGCCATGTATTACCACAGACCGGAAATACCTTACCTGTTTCAATGGCATGGTGAGAATCAAGGTTAAATACTTGCGGTAAATGCTCAATGGTGCCTTTATAAATAACCGCCTGACCGTATTCTTCACAGTGGCTTTCTAGTTCTGGCAGCTTAAACAGACGATAGGTCGCAGAATAAAAACCAATGTGGCCGATCTTTTCAATGATCTTGGGGTTGTCGATGGTGATCGGGCGATCTTCTACTAAGCGAGGATCAGCAAAACCTGCCGCTTTAGCTAAATTAATAAAGTCGTTCCAATACAGCGCGCCACTTAAACATTCACCGTAAAGCACCGGATCATCAACCAAACTTGGTGGTACACGACGGTCGGCATAAACATCGCTAAAGTACAGTTCACCGCCGGGCTTAAGCAGGTCAAAGGCGTGCTTAAGCACTGCCGCTTTATCCTGACATAAATTAATCACACAGTTAGACACAATAATATCGAAACTTGCGGCTGCAAATCCTAAACTATCGAGCTGTTCCAGGTAACCCTTATGAAACGAGGTATTTGCCTTGGCATAACCGAATTTTTCACGATGATATTCAATGTGGTTATTCGCTACTGCTAGTTGCTCGTCGGTCATATCTACGCCAACGACTTGGCCTGTTTCACCGACCATTTGAGCCAAGGCGTAACAGTCGCGGCCAGAGCCACTGCCTAAATCGAGAATTTTAGTACCGCTAAGTTGTTCTGGACAAACTAAACCGCAGCCGTAATAACGCATCATCACTTCGTCGTGAATATTGCTTAATACAGGTTTTAAAAACTGTGGCATCGAATCATCGGTGCAGCAGGCATTAGTTTGTAAATCATCAGAGCCTTGCAGGGTTTTACCGTAATACTCCTGAACTTGATCACGCATATTTTGAACTCTCATTGCTTGGCGCTGGTTACGCCATATATTGTTGTATTTGTTGTAACTATTCAACGCCTTGCTATTTAGTGCAATTTTGTTGTCGAAAGTGCTCATTTATGTGTATAAGCTCCGCGCTTTCTCCTAAAACTAGCATCAAATGGCTGCGCGATGAACAGCTGCTGGTTATGCTAAATAGTTACGTGTTTTTTTTAATTAGACCTGACGAGCAGGGCGTGGATCCTCGATTCGATCCTGCACTAACTGTGGCTGGTGGATCTTAAGCAGATGCTGCATCGGCGGCCAAGCTGGCGCTAGCGCAATGGTTACATCGGACAATACATAGCGCACCCAAATGCCGACTGCCCAATAATACATAAATGAAGGATTTAGATCCTGCTCTGGTTGCAAAGAAACCTTATCAAGAACAACAGCTATCTATTTTGAAAATAAGTACTTTAAGCCGCAGTTTTTGTTGTTTTTTGATCTGGTGAAAATACCAATCGCTCCCTCAACTGTCGAACCGATTTCATTCTGGCCCAAGCCGTTTTATGGCATTGTTTGTAAACCCAAAGAGTGCCTAAATCTAATAAAAAATACACCAAACTTATGCCACTTGGTGGGTTTGCACTTGGCAAAAATGGGATCACACCAAAAGAAGTGTCTGGCCAAGACCAACACTGAAAGCTTGTGCCAATAATTTCTAAAACAACAACGGCAACATACATTGATAAGAAAAATAGCCGTTCCCTTGGTTTGTTTCTCAACAAATAGATAACAGCCATCGACATTACAAAGCCAAAAACATCATCTGCAAAAATCAAAAACAAAGAAGAATATATAACAATTGCTATGGTGAAATATTTTTCTATTTGTTTTCTGTACACTCTTATAATCGGCTGTTTGCAAAAGTGGATCGTAGACACATAGACAATTGCATGGCCCAATGGAACATACAAAGGCACAGTGCCTAATCTATAGGTATACATTTGTAATCCTATAGAGAATAAATACTCACCTGCTGCTCCTATAATAGCAGCATAAATCATTAACTTTCGAACCCTCAACGACGAATTTAAATACAAGATAGCAAAACCAATCAACACTGTTATATTGGTCAATATTTGTGTATTTGAATAGATCTCGGCCATGTAATAGCTGTCTAAAAACAATCCCAAAAGAAGAAATAAAAATAAATATCCCAGTGTTTTAAACGATGCAGAAAATATTGAAGTGGCAATTTTAAAATTCATTTTGCTAAAGTACTATTTAAACTAAAAAAAAGCTAATATTTCTCTTCGCTTTCTCTGAAAATTCAAACAACTTTATAAATTATATTTCAACCACACACTGCCTCGTTTAACTTATACCCGTGCTACCTTGAAATGCTCAAAAATGAATAAATAAAAAGAGCTGGTTTGAATAACAAACCATAGGAAGTATTACCTTTTTACCTTAAACTAGTCGAGTCATACTAAAAAACAGCCTCAATTGTGATGGTTCATCGGAATAAAAGAGTAAACAATAAATTTTTTCTAAATTTTTATAAAAACAACTGGATAATCTATTATGTATAATTTTTTAAGGGGTATGACAGGCACGGTGTTTGATATGAACACCATTAAAATGGTGTGCCGCATAAACTTAAACTACATCATTAAAATAATTATTGCCGCAATAGTAATTGGTTATTTTCATGCACAAGAAGATATTTTGTTAATTGCTTTGGGCTTAACAGTTGTTTACAAATTATTAAAAGAACCTAAAAATTCAAGAGGCTTATTTTTATTAGGTATGCTACTGACGGGCTCTTTAGGCGTTTTCATCGAATACTTTGGTACTAAATGGAATTATTGGGAATATCATGATATTCAAGGGCAATTACCAACGTATCTCTACTTTGTATGGATGTTAGCTTTTGCTTTTTTATATAGTTTAGAGCGAAAAGTATTTACTCATTTTAATCAAATTTCTTCAATAAACAGAATGTCAGTTTGCATACTTATTTTGATTGTATATCCTACACTTGGAGAAATTATTACTATATATCTTGGCGTTTGGACATACTATTTTCCTTATCAATTTTACGGTGTATCTCACCATACGATCCTATCAATAGCTTGTGTTCATATATTAATTAACTACCTTCTTTCAATTTTCTACAAAAGAAAAAACATCAAAGATGTAGTTTTGAACCCTTAATAATTTGCAGTTCCCTCTCAATGATTTAACAGCCTTGAGAGGAAGTCAGTCTATTATTGCTTTAACGATAAGCGCACTATTGAACGCCTTGCCATTTAGCTATTTTTCTAAAACTCTCACCGGTATAAAATTCACGATTTTTACTTAAACTTGGGCCGAATGGCTGGGTGATGAACAGCCACTGGTTAGGTTCATACTTACTATTTGTTTTAATAAGGCCTGACGTGCTGGGCGTGGATCCTCGATTAAATCTTGTGCCAATTGTGCTAGCTGTGGCTGGTGG
>Ga0209395_1008332_pt1 | contig 10594 bp, 4 predicted proteins | sample GOMGulsemesocosm_3_FD_184635 | JGI IMG/M metagenome (GOLD analysis project Ga0209395, IMG submission 184635) | Methane-oxidizing microbial communities from mesocosms in the Gulf of Mexico - GOM9D Gulf of Mexico (SPAdes) (version 2) | ecosystem: Environmental > Aquatic > Marine > Cold seeps... | reverse complement strand
GTTTTCTGCAATCGAACAACTTACCGGCGAACAAATAAATAAAGATAAATGGTTTGCAAATTTCTTCCGTTGTGGCGGCAGAACAGAGCCACAATACGCGGTATGGAATAATATCGATGCACCAGAGCCTGATTATCACAGACCAGAACAATTTGGTGAGTTAGTGTTTAACTAACCGCTTTATCAGACTATATTTATCTCCTATAACACAGGGGGGCTGGCTTATTGCTATCGTCCCCAAAGTTACATAGAAACTGTAAATTAGGGTGACATAACCAGCTTTAACTAGGGGTGAACCAATCATATTTACATCAAGCCTAAAGTAGAGAACAAGCTGTAATAGGCTTTAATATTTAAAAAAAACCTTAAGTATTCATTAATACATATCAATTTTTATCATTATTTATCCTTACCGTATTTTTATGCACTTTCTGTCTTTACACGATTGTAATGCCTTGTTATTTTCGTGGTGTATATTGTATAAACTTAAGTGGGAATATTTACTTTTATCATATTAATAGTAGAGCGTAAGCCATTTAAATCGACAAAAAATAATACTACTGTTCGCGGTTTCTGTACGAAATAATTTTAGTAAACTTTTACTGAAACTATCATAAGCCTTAACTCGTCGAACACTAGTTATTTATTAACGATATTAATCGTTATGACATTACTGTCGAATTCAATATGTAATTGAACAAAAAATATTGGATATTTGGAACAATTAAATTTTAAAAAATTATAAAAGAATTGTTCTGATACAGGAGTGTCATTGTTCTTCACTTTTAGTTAGTAATGAAAGAGAGGTAAGATTTATGATTAAAATTATTGGTTCTGCTGGGGTAGCAGCAGCGATTGCCTTATTAGGCAGTCAAAGTGCTTCGGCTGCTACGTTAGAGCAAACATTCACAGAGAGTTATCAATGTGATTCAGTTAACTTTCGTGCCCAAACAGGAGTTACACAGCAACAACTCATACAAAGCTGTAATGAAGTTTCTGAAACTAATACGGCTTTCCACAACTTCTTCAATTCAAACCCTAACTCTTCACTAACTAATGATAATAACGATACTTTAGATGTTTATATCTACTCATCTAGCGATGAATACAAAGCTAATGGTAGTGCACATTTTGGTATTAATACGGACAATGGCGGCATGTATTTAGAAGGTACGCCTTCTAGCACCACCAATCAGGCAAAATTTATTGCCCATATCTGTGAAGACAGCTGGGTACCATTTTCTTGTGCTTATGCTGGCCAAGTGTATAATTTACAACATGAATACACGCACTACTTAGATGGTCGTTACAACGTTTATGGAGCGTTTGGTACTTTTAACTATAATGCGGCCTTAACTGAAGGTTTAGCTGATTACTTAGCACAAGGTACTAATTATTCTCGTACACTTAATGGCCTTGCTGGTAAGGATATCCCACCTTTATACAATATTTTAAGCGCTGATTATTACCTCGCGGATTTGTATAAATGGGGTTATATGGCAATCCATTACATGAATGCTAATCACCGTAGTGATTATGATGCAATTATTAGCGCTTTACGCTCTGGCAATACTACTACCTATAGAAATACAATCAAAAATGTAGCTGACCGTATTGGTGGAGGTTTTGATACTTATGTTAAATCATTAAGTAGTGCCGTGGCGATTGTCCCAGGTACAGAACCAGATGATAATACGTTTGGCGCATGTGATCTGGAACATATGTATGTTCGCGACGTAAGAGAAACAGCAACATCCAATCTTACCATCACTAATAATAGTTCAGTGCCAATGAGAATGATGTGGGTGAGTAACACAACTGGTTATGCCGGAGTTGATGAAGTCGCTTTATTAACGCAAGGTCAGTCATATAATAACAATTTCTGGCGCAAAGGTGATCGCTTTATCATGATGAGTGAAAACCGTGAATGTGTTGGTGTAGGTTTAGTTGGCCAAACCGCGACCTTCTCGGTTGATTCAAGTTTGGTGGCGAATGTTGTACCGGATGTATTGCCAGAAGCCAATGAAATTGGCTCATGTAGCTTAGAGCGTCCTTACTTCAAATCTGATACCTTAACGAATGTTAGTGTAACTAATAACTCAAATGAAACATTGGAAATTCGTTGGGTTAACTATGTAACAGGCATTCGTTCAGATACTGTTTACTCGACACTAAGCAGCGGTCAAAATTATACTGGTACCACTTGGAAAGATGGCGACCGTATGATTTTGGTTGACTCGTCAAATACTTGTAAAGGTGTTGTAGATCTAATAGCTGGCTCAAATAACTATTCTTATACCGGTGTTGTGCAAAACTCAATCCCTACAGCTAACGCTAATGGCACTTATTCAGCGCTTGAAAATACAGCGGTAAACTTTAGTAGTGAAGGTACAGTTGACAGTGATGGTTCTATCGTAAGTTATAGCTGGAACTTTGGTGACGGTACATCAAGTAACTTAGCTAACCCAAGTCATACTTATGCGACACTTGATACATTTGCAGTATCGTTAACCGTTACTGATAATGAAGGAGCAACGCATACTGATAATACCTCGGCAACTATTAGTACTGATGTTATTGTCATTCCTCCAGAGACCAATGTGCCAGATGCCTGTGCTACTGAAAATGGTATAACTGCTGGTAGTTTAACTGCAGGTGATTCGGCATGTTTAGGCAACTCATCAACTATCTGGTTAAGCATTCCTAACATTAGTGGTCACGACAGTGTAACCATTAGAACAGGTAACGGTGCTGGCAACTTAAGCCTTAGTTATGATAACTCAGGCTGGCCAAGTGGTACAAGCAGTGATGATGGCAGTTCAAATAATGCTGGTAACGCTGAGTGTATTCACGTTGCTGGTGGCACGAGCTACTGGGGTAGCCTTAAAGTTTCTGACTCAAGCGGTAGTGCCTCTATTTTAGTTGAATTTGATGGCGCAGGTTGTACAGATACTGGCGGCGGCAATACAAATACAGCGCCAACAGCAAATGCTAATGGTGTATACACAGGCACTGCAAACACTGCGGTAATATTTAGTAGCGCTGGCTCTTCTGACAGTGAAGGCCCAATTGCTTCTTACAGCTGGAATTTTGGTGACGGTACAACAAGTACATTAGCTAACCCAAGCCATACTTATACTGCTGCTGATACTTACAACGTAACATTAACGGTTACTGACAGTGAAAATGCAACAGCATCTTCTACAACAACGGCAACTATCCAGCCAGAACAAACTGGCGGCGGTAATGTAGAAAATGTTTGTCCAAGCGAAAGCCCAACATCTGGTTGGGTATATGCTAACGATGACATGTGTGTAGCATCGGGTTATTGGAGTAATTCAATTGCTTATTACGGTATTAACGTTCCAGCAGGAACAAATACTATGGTTATAACAACAGACCACGGCACGGGTAATGGAAACCTTTATTACAGTGCATCTGGTTGGGCTAATCAATCAAGCTATCATCAAAAGTCTGAAAATGCGGGTAATACTGAATCAATAACAGTAACTAACCCTGGTAGTGGCTACCGATACTTTAGTATTGTTGGTCAACATAGCGGCATGGCTGTGAGGGTCAAGTTTCAATAATTACTAGAATATAGCGTTAAGATAAAGGGCTACTTTATTATCTAGTAGCCCTTTTTATTGTATTAATTACACTTATTTGTAGCTATTAACTGCAGTTTTAACTGGTAATGTTACTAGAATTGGGGATATCTGTTTTAAAGTATCTAAATGAGTTTACTGAAGGCCATACTGAATTCCCCACTGTAAGTAACTCTGCACTAAGTATCGATTCATTACTGTTTTGAGGGAACAAAATTCCGTTTTGCTAGAGTAATAGTTAGACTATAAGCAGTGTTACAGTTGGTAGAGGAATATACCTACCTACTTTATTAATTATAAAAAAAACTAATTTACTACAGTATATATATATATATATACCTATTATACAAACCATAGTATTTCGTTTAGCACAACTTCACCCTTTAATTTAAATCTAATAACGAAAGTTGACTGTTGTTATCATAAGATTGAATTAGGTATATAGATTGCTCATCATCACTTAACACGACATGCGGATAATTATCTTTACTCGCCACGATATAATTGATTTTTTTACTTTTAAAGTCATAAAAATAAATAGCATTTTGCTTTATTTTTTTTCTATCCATGAAATATATGCCTGCTTTATTCACAACAAAATCATTATTTGAAAATTGCTCAATTACAAAAGTACGTTCAATTATTTTATTACGTTCACCTGTTTTAGAATTGAAATGATAAATATCAAAAGTCGGATCCTTGCTGTAATAAAAGTCGCCTAATTCTCCCTCATGTATTGAGTTTACATTACTAATCGTCGGCAATGGGATCATAGGGTAGCCTGACAATCCCATTTTTAATACGCTGGGAGTATTTTGATAATCACCTACTAGGTAGATTGATTGGCCATCCTTTGAGAATCGCCCTGCATATACTGTTTCATTAGCTGGACATAAAGGAGTGTCTTTTCCCGTATTTATATCGATTAGGTGGCAAGTATTGTTAATGGATAACATAGCTAAATCACTACCTTTTAACCAATGTAAACTCAAAAAAGAATCTTGATGGGCTATGTTATTAAATGCATCGAGTTTAGTGGATTTTCCTTGTTGATATTTCCATAACTCTACTTCCTGGTTTGCAGTAATTGACGCAAATATAAGACCGTTATGTGTAGCACCTGTTATAGATCTTATAGATAAGCCATTATCTACAATGACTTTGCTCTTACCATCTCCTCCTACCCGTGGGTTATTAATTTCAATGATCTGATTCGTTAAAGAAGACAGTCCCCAATCCTGTTGGATGATAAATTGATTCTTTCCTGGGATTTTTAGCGGCCAATAACCGGGATTCTCTAGTGAGGAGATAATATTAACCCTTTGTTCATTGATTAGGTAACTAGATAAATAGCCTTTTTGATCAATAAAATATATTTCTTTACTGTTATCGCTAAAACTAACTTTGAGTCTGCCTTTATTATTTTTTATTTTGGTAGGTATGAGTATTTTTTTATGTAAATCGTATAAGAATAACTGATAACCATATGATTCATCTGATCGCATAATGGCTAGCCATTCTTTATCGGGAGAAACAACTGCAGAAAAGTCACCATAAGTATTTAATGGTGGAGCACTAATTGCCTCAGATCTTTCGCTTATTAAATTATACTTGAATATTTTACGCGGTGCCGATATTGCTTCTGTTGCATTATAGAAAAATTCAGTATCACTTAGCCAGCTAATAACCGGTGATAAGTTCATTGTTTTTAAAGGGATTATTAACTTTTCATTTGATGCCGACAAAGTATTCTCGTTGAAGTCAGCGAGATAAATCCCTCTTTCTTGTTCTGGATATCGTATGAATGCGATTTGTGTTTTGTTTGGTGAAATACTAACGTAATTTTCATTCCTTGATTGCGTGGTGAAAATCTTTTTAGTCTCCAATACCTTTGTGGAAGGTGATAACCGGCTGGCATAAAGCTCCCAAGTTGACTCTCTATTACCACGATTAGCATACAATAAAATACTGCCGTCTTGGCTGATGTTCGCATTTTGTTCACGCCCTACCATAGAAGTTAATGGTGTCAATTTCTCATCGCTAGGTTTAGAGGGAGTAAATAAGATTATGAGTAGAATAACGATTAGGGAACAGCAAATTAGCGGGATTAACTTGTATTTAGTTGCAGAATTTTCGACAGAGACTACTTGACTTACTTCGGCTAATAATCGGTAACCACCTTCGCGACCAGTCACAGTATGAAAATACTTTGTTGTATCATCAAAACTTGCAAAAATCTGTCTCAAACTGTACATATGGTTATTAATGGTATGATCTGAAGCATTTGAGTTATGCCATATACTTTCTCGTAAATTCTGGCGGGTGACAACCTCATCATGATGGCTAGCAAATAAACAAATCATTTTCATCGCCATCGATTTTATTTCTATGGTGACACCATTACAACTCATCTCATCAGTCTTTGGATGAACGGTTATATTGGCTATGTTAAACGGCTGTTGAGCATCAATCATTTATCGACTCTTATTTGTTTTTTGAACTATGGTTAAGTGTAAATTAGATTTTATGGGAGTTAAAGAGTAGAGCTGCAAGATTGTATACATTCATGCTAGATCACCCATCAGGATAATGCCTATAACTGCTATAACTGCTATAACTGCTATAACTGCTATAACTGCTATAACTGCTATAACTGTCATAATATAATACTTGTAGGGATAACAATGGCAACTGGTGAAGAATTTATTAAAACCAGTGTTTCTATTTAAAAAATCAGCTTTATTCTTGGTAAGTTATTATCGAGTTAAATGAATATTTGTTCTACTTTAATCAATACGATTTATCCCCACAACATATAATTTTAAATTCAAAGAATCATATACCCCGCCCCCACATTTTCCTAATCATTTTTTATCCATTACATCCTTTTAAATCATTTTAACTCCAGGTAAGTCACTGTTTTTATTTGTTTTATCTGAACATGAAAAAGCAGTAAAAACAATTGACCTCTATGTTGTATTCAATATAAATTCGGACTAGTGGTAATTCATCTATTGCTCTTGTTATTGTTCAATACTTTCACTGAGTTCTGATTGAAAACAGCAAATCAAGTGTACTAATTATCGCTTTGAAGGTTTAAAAGTAATTTATTTAAATAAAAAAACGGTAAATCTTCAGCATGGAAGCAAATGTTAATCATAAGGATAATGTCAGAGACCATGAGCGCTAAGCAAAGTCAAAATATTGAAAGCACTCATATAAATTCATGTAAAATAAAGATAATAATTATGAAATATAAAAAACTTCTCTACTTAACAACGACCATAGTTACAGCAAACCTCTGTATGGCAAACGCATTCAGTGCCGATTTGCCTGATATGTGTGCAACACAAGGTGCTTCAACCACAGTCAGTGACGGCGCACCAATTTGTGTTAGCAATAATGGCACGGCTTATTTAAGTCTTGGTGGTGCTAGTTCACACAGTAGTGTGGCCATTACTACCGCGCACGGAACTGGTGACTTGAACCTTTATGTTGGCACAGGTAACTGGCCTAATACTGGCTCAAATAGTAATGCGCACCGCTCATTAACTTCGGGTACTAATACCGAATGTGTAGTGATTAATAATCCCAATCAATATTGGACCATGATTGCCATCACAGGGACACGTGATAACGCGTCTTTATCGGTTGATTTTGGTGCAACGACTTGTCGAAGTGACAATGGCGGAGGCAATACCGGTGGTGGAAATACTGGCTCAATAACAACGCCCAGTAACCTTCAAGGAACACCTAGCGACACTAACATTGACTTAACGTGGAATGATAATTCAAATAACGAAGATAGCTTTGAAATTCAGCGTTCATCTGCAGGTGTAAGTTGGCACACTATCGCAACGGTAGATGCTAATACCAGCAGTTATACCGATTCAGGTTTAACAGCTAATAAAACATATTACTACACCATGTTTGCTGAAAACACTACTAACACTTCTGGCTGGGCAACTACGGCTACGATCACAACAACAGAAGTAGGTACTGGTGGCGGCGGTGGTTGTACGGGGACTGAATGTACCGTCTTAGCAGATATATGTGCTACGCAAGATCCAACAACTGACTCGTCCTTATCTGATGGTGTACCTGTGTGTGTACCTGCGGCTTCAAGTAAACATGGCTTTAGCGTATCAACGTTTAACTTAGACGTCACCAGTATTGCTTTTAGCTCCGCTTATGGCTTGGGTAACGCAACCTTAGCCGCTAAAGCTAATGGTTGGCCACAAGCAGGTGATGACAGTATCAGATCATCGCATGTGGGTAACACTGAATGTGTGGTATTAACGCAACCTGCAAGTGGTTGGAACAATGTTAATTTAGAAGGGCTATTTAAAGGCGTAAGTCTTGTTGCTGACTTTAATAAAACTTCTTGTCGTGTTACACCAGGTGCGGCGGACCCAGGTAATGATGGCTACGATCATAATAGTCTTCATGTAGAGGTTTATCCATTTAGATTCCCAGATCAAGATTTAGAGTTCACTACAGCTCAAATCAACGCTGAGATGCAAAAAACTAAAGACTACTTTACCGAGCAATCTTACGGCAAATTTACCTTTACTTGGGATATCAAAGCTAAGATCACCATGCCGCAAAACCATGATTACTACAATTTAGACAAGCCTAAATGGGGTGCTGGTTATAGAGAGCAACTTGTTAATAGAGGTGTTGATCCTAACTTCCCTGGTGAAGCGACCATCATTATGGTAACTGCGCCGCCTGTTGGCACAACAGCAAGTTACTTTATTAACTCACAAGCTGGTCCACCATTAATGGAAATTTACACCTACAAAGCAGGTACTATTGCTCATGAAGCGGGTCATGCCTTAGGCCTACATCACTCTATGTCAATTGAAGCTGGCAGCAGTATATTAAATGGCAATACCAATGACTCGGTCACTAACTACGGCAACGTATTTGGTCTAATGGGCATGGGTGCACATTCACTTGAAGAAATGAACTTAATGTATAAAGGTTATTTCCCTAACTGGATTAGTGAAGCTGATGTACCAACGATTACTAGCTCAGGCACTTACCGTATTTATACTTTTAACCACGGTACTGCTGCAGGTCATAATGCCCCGGGTGCTATTGGTCTTAAAATAAAATCAGGTGACGGCGATAAAACCTACTGGGTTGAATACCGTACTATGCAAAAAAGTGAAGTTAACACAGCACCAGCTCTTCAAGTGCGTACTCCTTTATTACAAGACGGTATTTTGATAAATCTACAGAACTATTTAGATACTAATGCTGCACCTTGGTATAACCATAACTCATTATTGTTAGATGCTACACCAAACTCTCGTAGTTCAAGCTGGGCATTGGAAGATTTTAATGATGCGCCATTAGTCATTAATCAAACGTTTACCGACCCATGGAATGGTTTTAGCATCTACCCAACAGCGAAAGGCGGTACCTTAGGTACAGCTGGCGCTTGGATTGATGTTCAAGTTACTATTTTCTAATGGGTTAACCTTAGCGGACAAACATGGATGTTTGTTAACAAGAGGTCATTGAGTTAATAAAGTGTAAAATATCAAAACGCCACAATAGTTATTGTGGCGTTTTTTTATCTTTCTTCTTAGCTTAGGTAAGAATTCGTCTTTAAAACTGATGAGTTAGACATGTTAACTATGAATTAACAACCTCTCTTTTATGTCAAAGTACTGTTCATTTTTCTATTGCGCACTACAAAATATGCTCGTAATTTTTTCTTCATAAAGCATCATAATATTTAGAATTATTCCCTTTCAATAGACAGTCATTCGCCAAGTATCGCTAACAATCCAAACTACCTATTTTCATCCACAACCTCCTATCAATTTAAGCGGTTTAACGGAAAAAATTTATAGAAGTAAGAGTATTCTGCGCCAATATTTTTACTTTATACGCATTAACAAAAGCAAATGAAATATTAAGACCTAGTAAACCTATTAGTTAGTAGTTGTAGACGTCAACAACTCAATTACTTTGTTATATCCAAAGTCATCTTTCATCATTAAAGGTTTATTAAAGCCCTGTTACATCATTTTAAATCACACATTAACCTCTGATTTAATTGAAAAATTTATTTTATTATTTTTATCGATAGCCATTGACGCGTATATTGTATGCAATGTAATTTAAATGTCGTGGTCATCAACATAGTTTGTTTTTTCATGCGTCATTTGTACTTAATAAATGTTACGTGGGTATTAAAAGGCTATGAATTGATTACCACTTTTAGGATATAAAAAACTTGCATCTAAAAACAAGGAAGTAGCTTTAACCTGGATCCAAGTAAAAGACAATTTTAAATATAACTAAGATAGAAACAGCCACTTATCATGGGCTGTTACTTATTAAAATAAAATAATTTATATAATTGGGAAAAAATATGAAACTTAGTAGTAAAAGAGCAAGTATAAAAACATCAAGAAGTTTACTTGCTGTAGCGGTGTGCACTGGTCTTAGTGTTATGAGTATGGGTGTTTATGCAGAAGAAGAAAACGTTGATGGTGCCGAAAGTGTTGAACGAATAGCCGTTACTGGTTCACGACTTACACGTACCACATTTGATGCCCCAACCCCAACAGTTGTAATATCCGCTGCTGATATAAAAATCACTGGTGCAGTAAACATCAATGACGTTCTAGCAAGTATGCCACAGTTCGGCGATGGTTTGGATTCAACCTCAGGCAATTACAGCTTTGGTAACTCAGGTATCAATGCGCTGAATTTACGTAATTTAGGCGAAACGAGAACACTTGTGCTCATTAATGGCAAGCGTCCTGCTTCGATTTCAGATGATGCTCAATTTTTATATGCCGATGTGGGTTTGATTCCTACAGAGCTTGTTGAGCGAATTGAAGTTCTTACGGGTGGTGCATCTGCGGTATATGGCTCTGACGCAGTAGCAGGTGTAGTTAACTTCATCATGAAGAAAGACTACCAAGGCACGTCAATTCGCGCACAAGCTGGCACATCTGATA
>Ga0209395_1008329_pt1 | contig 10597 bp, 10 predicted proteins | sample GOMGulsemesocosm_3_FD_184635 | JGI IMG/M metagenome (GOLD analysis project Ga0209395, IMG submission 184635) | Methane-oxidizing microbial communities from mesocosms in the Gulf of Mexico - GOM9D Gulf of Mexico (SPAdes) (version 2) | ecosystem: Environmental > Aquatic > Marine > Cold seeps... | reverse complement strand
GCCAAAAAGCCCACAAAAGGTACAATGTTGTTTGGCGCCCCACCAACAACCACGTGAGGTTTCAACAATCAAACCTGGGCTGATGTATTTATAAAGTTCTAAGTTTTCTAGGCTAGCAAAATAGCTGTCGTAGGTTGGCATAGCAATTTTTGCCATATCGTTAACCGCTGCGATATGGGTTTTCTTATTTTCATTGCGTTCAGTAACAATAAGTTGCTTGCTTTGCGGTATAAAACCTAACGGTAATTTATGAGGTTCGATAACCTCACCACGCATTAATTTATCGACAAAACTGCCAATAACATCGTCGCACTCGCCTGAAAAAACATAGTCAACCCATGAAAATGAGTCACTAATCTGCTGTCCCATGTCGCCTTCGCAATTCGCCCCGCCCATCATAGTGATCACATTTGGGTTTAACGCTTTAATTCTTCTTAACAAAGCCAGAGAAGCACAGTTTTGCTGAAAGGTTGAGGTACAACCGACAATTTTGACTTTTTTGGCTAAAATTTGTTTAGCTAAGCCATCGATATATTCGCCAGTTTGCGCTCGAATTAACAATAGCTGCTCTTTCTCAGCGGTGGTTATGTCGGTAAATAAAGCAAAAAAGGCTTCGTCATCGGTTTCTTTTTCAGGAAAAGCTGCAGCAGAAAATGTCCACTCGCCAAACAAACATTCATAAAAAGAGTGGTTAATCAATTCATATTCAACAAGACCTATTGTAGTTGCGAATTCCATATTGGCGTGAATGGTTGAAACCCGATGACCAAACTCAGTGATATAAGTTTCAAGTAGTCCTAACGCTAGCGAAGGGGTGGTGATTTTGGAGTACGGCATGTTGACTAAACAAACGTCTGCTTGCATAAAGTATCCTTTTTAAAGCAATAACCTATTGGCTACATTAACTGATAGCCTTTATAAATCAAAGAGGTAAATTAACCCGCAGTAGTTGTTGCATTACTTTCTTCAGTAATTTTTAATGTAATGAGGATTACTATAAATAATTAATATGAGAGAGCCATGGAAGCCCTGCACAAAAGAACCGTACAACCTGATTTTCATGACCATCGAGATCATTATTTTTGTGATCATATCGGTGAGAAGTCTTCAAATTACAACCATATTTTTTGCTCAATAAAAACAAAAGAAAAAGTAGCAGAGCACACCCTTAGCGCTGTTGATTTAAGAAGGAAACTTACCTCTTCCATTATTAATCAAGGTTTACTCAATTCATGCTCGGCTTGTGCCATTGCCGTAGCGGCAGAGTTGTATTTGATAGAAGATGAACAACCTTTTATTAATGAAAACGCCAGCAATATTGATGCTTCTCAAATGTTTATTTATTACAACGAGCGTGTAGCAGAAGACAAGGTTGATTTAAACGCGCCTGTTTTTATTCGCAATGGTATTAAGTCGTTATTTAAAAATGGTATTTGTTCGGAAATTTCTTGGCCTTACCCTGAAACTACTTTACCCAAAAGTATAAAAAAGGTTGTAAGAACAGGTACCGTTACAGAAATATCTTCCGCGATCGCGAAGGTATTAGCTGATAATGAACCTGAGTTGCATGCGGCAATAGCAGAAAAACCCTCAGCACAAGCCCTTAAGCAAGCAGAAAAACATATTATTAACCGTTATTGCAGACTAACGATAGACTATGGCTTAGATGAATTAAAACTGTCGTTGTCGAAAGGTTTTCCCGTTATATTTGGCATGATGGTGCCAAGAAGTTTTTACCTAACGCCAGCAACAGGCATAATGAAAATGCCGCCACAAGATGAAGTGAGATTAGGTGGCCATGCACTGCTAATTGTTGGCTACTGTAATGATAAGCAATACTTTATTGTTAGAAACTCATGGGGAGAAGAGTTTGGCGACAAAGGCCACTGTTATATGCCTTATGAGTTTTTCACGGGAAAATATCGAGCTGAACCCGCTAATAATATTGAAAATTTACAAGATAATGCTTTTAGTTTTTGGTGCCTAACTCATGAATAAGACATAATTTATGGGCTATTATTAGGTTTATCCGTGTGAGGCACTCTTAAAATGAGTTGCTATAAATTGGTGTTGATAATCAGCATCAAGATATCTCGGATAAATATCAATAGGCTCAAGGGCTGGTTTGGCTAAATAAAACCCTTGTGCGTAAACCATACCTAACCTTTGTAATAATTCAAATTCATCAATGGTCTCGATTCCTTCAACGATAACTTGTGCCTTTGCCGATTGTGCTAGGTCGAATATCGCTTTTAGAAATTTACGTTTGAAACTGTCTTGATGGCAGTTTTCGACAAAATAGCGATCTATTTTTACAATATTGGGGCGTAATTGGCTCCATAATTTCAAACCTGAATACCCAGCTCCTAAATCGTCTATGGCAACATCAAAACCAAATTGGCGATACTTTGCCAGTGCTTCGCTGAGCATAGAGTCGTTAGGTACCGGATACTTTTCACTAAGTTCAATTACAATTTGGTCGCAACTTAAACCGGCTTGCTGGACAAGTTTGACAGTTTCGCCTTGTGGGTGATTTTTACTGAGCAGTACTAAAGGGCTAATATTTAGAAATAACTTTCCTTGTAATTTTAACTCTGCAAAACGTGTTATCGCTTTATCTCGGCATAATATTTCGAGTTCAGATAATAAATCGTACTGTGTCGCCATTTGAAAAAGCACATCAGGTGAATACAACTGAGTATTTTCAGGGCCACGCGATAACGCCTCATACCCTAATATTGTTTTGGCTTGTACGTTGAATATAGGCTGAAAAACAGTGGTAATTGCTTTGTTTGCTAATATTTCTAAAAGTTGTTTTTTCACATTTCACTCCTTAAGTGAAAGAGTGTAGGTGAGTTTTGTTGCACTTTTATGACACGATGTTTTTACTGAGATTATGAATATGAATGTTAAATATGCCAGACACCAGTTGCATAGCGGGGAAAAGCCCTCAATTAATAATTATAGTAAGCCCAATCATTTCAAGATAAAACGCTTTCAAGGGATGAACTCAGCTATACCAACCCTGACAAAACCACGATAGTCAATTTAGCCCAGCACAGTTATTTTAATTTGGCAGGCCATAATAGTGGCAATATTTTAGATCATCAGCTTTATATTAATACCGACCACTGTTTACCTATGAGCGAACGAGTCTATCCCCCACAAGTGAGCAAATAACTTATTGTAAGGGTACTCGCTCGACAAGGTATTATTAACAGCTAAAGACAGCTTTTATAGCAAACCCCGTTGGGGGTTTGCTTGGCTTTAAGTTTAGACTCTATTGTTCATTTAACGAGGAACATGATGAATGCCCCCGCAAATGCGCCAAACAATGCAGCTAAAAATATTTGTTTATTTTGATTGCTACTATTATCGGTTTCGTCTGAAATATCTTCAAGAGGCTCTTCAGGCACAATTAAATCATTTTGTGGTATTTCAAATACTGACGCTAGTCCAAGCACAGTATCCTGCGAAGCATTGCCATATCGCTCTACTCTTTGTACGGTGCGTAAACTAATAGCACATGCGTCAGCTAAGTGTTGTTGTGTCCAACCTTTATCAGTGCGTAAGCCTCTAATTTTTTTAGCGTTAACATCCATTTTATTCACCAAACAACATAAAAAAAGCTTTAACCGATAAAAACCCCGCAATTCCACCCACTAAAAAGCAGCTAGGAATATACCACCAAATTTTGTCTTTACTTAGCTGGCGACTTTTCTTTAACGCTTTTTTTAGCGTTTTTACATGTACGTCATCTTTGATTAATGTACAGTGAGTTTCGCCTGTAAGCATATTAACCACATGTAGCTCTACTTCATAAGAATCATCACCGATGGTGACTTTGTGGATAGATTTTCGTCTAAACGACCATTTTTCTGAAACGAGTACTTCATCTACATAAAGGTATTCTTTACCGTTAACTGCCGAACATTGTAAACGAATAATATGCTCGTTTTCAGTAAAACTATAGCCGAAGCCTTTTCTAAAGCTTACGGTACTGTCCAAGTCGTTATCTTTAGTTTCTATGTTCTTTTTCATCATAAATCCTTTAATTTCACTGTGTGTAAAGTGGAGCCAGTAAAACTTTTTTTTGCAACTTAGTCTGCGCCAATGAGGCGACAGTACCCCTAAATGTCATATGACACAACCAGTGTCACATAAGATAAGGCATTGAAATAATTAACAACATAATACAATACAAGATAATACAAAATAAAAAAGGGCAACATAACCGTTGCCCTTTTTTATTTGATTTTAAATTTAACTTGAAAAAATTTTCTACACGTCTAATAAATTCTTAATTTCTTGGGTGATTTCATCAATTCTATTGATATCAACTGGAGCAATAAATATGGTGTCGTCGCCAGCCAATGTACCTAAAATTCCAGCAGGCTCACCTAAACTGTCTAACATTCTAGAGATTAATGGTGCGCCACCAATACCTGTTTTTAAAATTATTTGCATATTGTTGTGCTTAACACTAACCACAACCGACTGTATTGACTGCTTTGACTTTGGCACTGCAAGTTCGTCAGGTAAAATATAAACAACTTCTGTATTCGCGTTACGCATTTTAACAGCGCCAAGTTTTGACAACAAACGAGATATTTTCGCCTGCGACATATTTTTAAAACCTTGCTTGTCTAATGCTTCCGCTAGCTGACTTTGTGAACCGTAACATTGATCTTTTAATAAGGATTTGAATGCTAAAACTAATTCGGCTTCATTTTTTTTACGGCTAGAGGTCATATATTCGTCAGTACAGTGGTTACAGTTAACTTTATTTTAAGCGATTAACACTAAATTCACCTAGACAAATTTACAAAAAAGTACGCTTACCTTTTCATAGTCTCTAAAAGAAAGCTTGAATGCCAGTTTGAGCACGACCAAGAATTAGCGCATGTACGTCGTGCGTTCCTTCATAAGTATTAACCGCTTCTAAATTCATCATATGACGAATAACATGAAACTCGTCACTAATACCATTACCACCGTGCATGTCTCGTGCGTTACGGGCAATTTCAAGTGCTTTGCCACATGAGTTACGTTTCACTAAAGAAATAGCTTCTGGGGACAGTGTGCCAGCATCCATTAAACGGCCAACCTGTAAACAAGCAAATAAGCCAGTGGTGATATCCGTTTGCATATCAGCCAATTTTTTCTGGACCAATTGAGTAGCAGCAAGTGGCTTACCGAACTGCTCACGGTCTAGGGTATATTGACGGGCACCATGCCAACAAAATTCTGCCGCTCCTAATGCGCCCCAAGCAATACCATATCTTGCTTTATTTAAACAACCAAAAGGACCAGACAAGCCTTTAACATTAGGCAAGATATTTTCACTCGGCACAAAGACATTGTCCATTACCACTTCTCCGGTAATAGATGCACGCAGTGAGAATTTACCTTCTATTTTCGGTGCCGACAGCCCTGTCATGCCTTTTTCAAGAATAAAACCACGAATAACGCCATTGAGCTTAGCCCAAATAACAAAGATATCAGCAATAGGTGAATTAGTGATCCACATTTTATTACCGGTTAAGCAATAACCATCCTCAACCTCTTCAGCTCTTGTCGCTAAACTTGCCGGATCAGAGCCTGAGTTAGGTTCGGTTAAGCCAAAACAACCTATGTATTCTCCGGTTGCTAATTTAGGTAAATATTTCATCCGTTGCTCTTCACTGCCATAAGCATAGATGGGATGCATAACCAATGAAGACTGAACACTCATGGCACTACGGTAACCACTATCAACCCGCTCGACTTCACGCGCGATTAAACCATAAGTCACATAATTAACCTCAGAGCAGCCATATTTTTCTGGCAAGGTGCAGCCTAATAAACCGAGCTCACCTAATTCAGTCATAATGCTGGCATCGAATACTTCATTTCGGTTCGCCTCTAATACTCTTGGCATCAATTTTTCTTGGCAATATTGATGTGCGGTATCGCGGATCATCCGCTCTTCTTCACTCAATAAAGATTCAAGTAGTAGAGGATCTTGCCAATTAAATGAAGGAGTTTGCGTAGATGATGCATTTGACATGAAGCTAACCTAAAGGTAATTACAATTTATGGCTAAAGCATAATAAACTTTTAGCCAAAGTTAAAATATTCTTTCTCTTTGTTAGTTATAGTTTATAGCTATACCAAACGGTAAATTTTGTTATCTACTCTTGAGCTGAAGTAATTTTGCTGTTTACATGGTTAGCCGACATGTACTTACTTACAATTTTTAAACATTTTTCACGGCTACAAATCTGACAAAGTTAAGTAACATTTGATAATATTTAGCCATATTCGTAATAATAACAATTATTTGAAATAACAATGAAAAATCATCTCTCAATCAACACGCAATTAATAGGCTGTAAATAATGCTCAGAAAAAGCTTAATAGCTATTAAACTTCATATTTTGTCTTTGTTTTTGACATTTATATCAGTGTCAGCTTTGGCTGCTGATCCTCAACATGAAAATGAAAGTACTGTTTTTGATAAAACTTTTAGCTGGCAACTGATGGGTGGAATTTCAGGAGTTTATCAGCAAAATGCATTAAAAGGGGTAAAGCAGTCTGAACTTGAAGATTATCTTAATGCTTCGTTATTGCTTGATCTTTACTACAAAGGTTTTTTCATTCAATCAAACCACCGTCGCTCTGATGCTGTAACGTTAGGTGGTGAAATTGGTTATGAACTTATTGTTGAAGACAATTGGGAATTCGATATTATTCACAAAACTTACATAACGGGTTATACCCCGGAAGTTTTAATCAAAAAGAGTAACCATGGAATTCCTACTTTAGCAGGACTGAAAGAAAGAGACTTTGGGCAAGGGTTAGGTTTTCGTTACTCTCACTTTTATGACGATGCAATTTTATCAGTGGATCTTGCAGCACTTAGTACTGATGGCTGGGTTGCAGATTTTTTTTATAGCCAATTGATCCCTTATAGAAATTGGGACATTTATCTGGGTGCTGGATTCACACATTACTCCGAAAACGTGACTGGTTATTTTGTTGGCGTTGATAAAAATGAAGTATCCACCGAACGTTCTTTCTATAATCCTGGCAGTAGTTACAAGGCTCAACTTGAAATATTCGTTCGTTATCCAGTCTCTAAAAGTTGGTCGTTCAATGGCGGCATAACACAAAGTTATTATTCGACAGCTTACCGAAATAGTCCTCTTATCGAAAAACAGCACTTAACTCAAGTGATGTTAGGGGCACTCTATGTATTTTAAACTTAGCAATGGAGATGCTAAAAAATGGTTAGTATTAATATGTTTCTTTACCAGTTTAAACAGTTCAGCTTCAGAAATTAATAAAGAGAATCAAAGAGAGAATGTAAATAAATTATCAGTAAGTAAAATTAATTTGTCAGCACAGCCGGCAAATTGTGTTGCATTGCGACACGGCCGAACTTGTTACGCTAACGTAAAATTAAATTGGGTTAGCCAGATCAAGCAAGATTATTGTATTTATATAAAGCATCCAAAACTGAAACGATCTCAGCTAAAAGTTATAAAGTGTTGGAAAAATAGCAATGGCAATGAAGTTATTTTCAATTTTGAGTCAAACAAAAAAATTGAATTCCAACTGATGTCATCAATAGACAATAAAGTGATTGCTGAAACAGCTGTAGAAGTAAGCTGGGTACATAAAGCAAGCTCAAGAAAACGTCGCTGGCGTATATTTTAGCGCCAACGTCAAAGGTATAAGGAAAACAAAGATGACAAGTCGAATATTATTAGTAGAAGACGATTTAACTTTAGCTGATTGGGTTTGCGAGTATCTACGTGAGCAAAACTTTATTGTTGAGCACGTTGCTCGTGGTGATTTAGTCATGGCCGCCATGACCAAATTTCAACCGCAACTGGTTTTACTTGATATTATGCTACCCGGCTTAAATGGCATTGAAGTCTGTCGTTTAATTCGTCAAGAAAGTCAGTTACCGATTATTATGTTAACAGCAAGAGCAGACGAATTTGATGAAGTGATTGGCTTAGAAGCTGGCGCTAATGACTACGTGATAAAACCCGTACGTCCGCGCGCCCTGCTCGCTAGAATTACAGGTGCATTAAAACATAACACGCCTACAGAAACATCCACACAAATAATTACCCACGGTGCGCTTGTTATTAATGGCGAGGCGAAGAGAGTAACGTATAAAAATGAAGAGGTTGAATTGTCGACCAGCTTATTTTCTTTTTTAACCTTTCTTGCCAACCATGCTGGAGAGGTAGTTGATAGAGATACCGTTTTTAAAGCATTAAAAGGACGTGAATATGACGGACAAGATCGTCGTTTTGATGTCATGCTTTCAACGTTACGAAAAATATTTAATGACGATCCTCAAAAACCACAGAAATTTAAAACCGTATGGGGCAAAGGTTACTTGTTTGTTGCCGACGCTTGGGCTGAATAAAATAGATGAAACGCTTATATATCAGTATGGTGGTTGCGGTATTAGGCGCATTATTCATTATAAGTTGGGGGCTAGATAAACTTGTCGCTAAACAAGGTAATGAGCATGAAAATACTGAACTAATTGTATATCAAAAACTCATTGATGGTTTTGAACAACAGTTATCACTTTTAACAACGGGTGAGTTATCAACGAAGGTCAGCCAATTATCGCAACATTTTCAAGTGAATGTTTCTCTTGAAAATAGTGATAATGTCGCCCTACCACAATCATTACTCGCGCAGCTTTCGCAATCGGGGGGATTACTTTTAGCGTCTGATAACGACGCCTATTTGCTAAAAAAAATATCACTGCACCCCGAAATGTTAATACATATGCAGTTGCCTCCTTTAGCCTCTGAAAATGAACAAGAAAACCTGCTATTCACCTTAATTTTATATTTAGGTATTTGTGGAATTCTACTCCTTTGGTTATTGCCATTAACGCGTCGTCTTTATTTACTTACCTATTCTGCTGCAAAAATAGGCGCAGGAGATCTTTCAATACGCGTTCCTTTTAATCGTCTATCTTATATAAACACCCTAGAAAGCAGCTTTAACAATATGGCTGCTCGAATAGAAAAACTTGTTGCTGATAATAAAATTCTTGCTCGCAGTATTTCTCATGATATTCGTACGCCAATGTCATGTTTGCGGTTCGGCGTTGAAGCGGCACTAGACTGTGATGATTTAACGAAAAAAAATAACTACCTTTCGCGCATGGAAAACGAATTAACACGCATGGAAGATATGACCACCGCTTTTCTTGACTATGCTGGCATGGAACGACAGAGCTTTCATTTGAACACTGAATTAATTGATATAAATAATTTAATTGAGCTTGTTACTAGCGACTGCCAATCATTATCTGAGCAACATAATATTAAGTTAACATGTCAGTTGTTACCAATAGAAAAATTCTATGCCTTAGACTTTCACTGGTGTTATCGCGCAACGTTAAACTTAGTAAGCAATGCTATTCAACATGCTGACTCTCAAGTGAACTTGTCAATAGAAGCAAGCAATCAAGGTTTTTCAATAGCGGTAGAAGATGATGGCAAGGGGGTTCCAAAAGATAAACGAGAAGAGATCTTCTCTCCCTTTATAAAACTCGACAGTACACGAGCCCGAGAGCAAGGGCACTTTGGATTAGGTCTTGCTATTAGTGCTAAAGTGATGGATTGGCATAACGGTAGAATTGCAGTAAGTGCCGGCACTCATTTATCTGGCGCACGATTTAGTTTGATATTTCCAGCTCAAAGCAATACTGAAAATTAAAAGTGATAGAAATGTCTAGATTACTTATTTTCAACTTCGATGGCACTTCAAACGAGCCAAGTGATGCAGAGCAAAGTGTAAATGACCAAGGGATAAAAGACGACGATAACATTACCAACATAGTTAAATTTCATTTACTGTGTGGCGGTGATTTAGAAGCAATAAATGGCCAAGCTAGTGGCTGGGATGGCAGTCGTCAGTTGTGCTTTTATTACCGCGGTATTGGTACATATGGTAATCGATTAAGTCGAACAGTAAATGCGTTAATTTCCCCTGAAAGTTCAGACGTTTCTACTATTATCAAACAAGCAAAAGCTGATTTCATTCAACACTTTCAAGTGGGAGATGAAATACTTCTAACGGGCTTTAGCAGAGGAGGAGCACTCGCTAGACGTTTTTGTTCAGTTATAAGCCAAGACATGCCTGAGTTGACAATATACCAAGCGATTTTTGATACCGTAGCCTCCATTGGTTTACCGAATTTAAGCAAAAGTGAACGTCCCAGCTTTGACGTTATTTTCGAACAGGGTCATACACTTGCCCCTACCGTAAAAAAAGCGCTACACATGGTTGCGCTTGATGAAAAAAGAAAAGCTTTTCAACCTACTTTAATGAACTTCGATGAACGTATTTTGGAAGTATGGTTTTCAGGCGCCCATTCAGATGTGGGTGGTGGTTATGATCAAGACGGTTTATCTGATATCACCCTACAGTTTATGCTTAACTGGCTTACAGAACTTCCTATTCAATTAACAATAAAAACCAATGATGACATCGACTTTTCTACGCTTTCATCTGAAAAATTCACATACAAAATATCTATTGATGATGTTGTTATTATGCCCGACGTATT
>Ga0209395_1008327_pt1 | contig 10598 bp, 5 predicted proteins | sample GOMGulsemesocosm_3_FD_184635 | JGI IMG/M metagenome (GOLD analysis project Ga0209395, IMG submission 184635) | Methane-oxidizing microbial communities from mesocosms in the Gulf of Mexico - GOM9D Gulf of Mexico (SPAdes) (version 2) | ecosystem: Environmental > Aquatic > Marine > Cold seeps... | reverse complement strand
TGCCAAGTTCCTATTAGAAGTCGACTAGTTAAATAATCGGTTAGTGTACGGAGTCTATAAAGTGAAAGTATCAAGCCATTCATATTTGTTGTTACTTTGTAATTTATAGTCTCTATTTGTGTCCTTGTTCGGCAGTCATGTTAGTATAGGTTATTAATCATACTGATCTATTTTTAACTTTATCGTGAGTGCGTATTTTGTTGCTTGATCTATCAACTCTTCTAGCTAAGACAAATCGCCAACATTCTAAGTTGGCAAGTACGGTGTTAGCGGCATTAACCGTATTTACTGTGCCAGCATTCGCTGATATTCAACCACGTAGTGCTAGCCTGAACTATTCACAAAAATCACTCTCCAACGCAGGTAACCCCGCTGCTGGAGCATTAATTGTGCACCGTAAAGATCCCCATGTAATGACTGGTGGCTTGATTGAGTTAGGTGCTGGTGTTGAATACGGTAATTTAGATGAGTTGTTTGCTAAAATTGATGAGCTGTCAGTCTTGTTTAATCCGCCATCAGAAGATGATGGTGGTGGGGGAGAGTTACCGCCAACACCGGAAAATCCTATCAGAGATTATACTTGGGAGGATCTCTTTGCTGAGTACCCCGAGTTAGAAGATCGTGTTGATGTAATGAAAAAAAAAGTAGCAACAACGGCGGGCTTATTGGCGCTAATTGCTACAGAAGGATATGGCAAGGCAGAAGCGACAAGTAATGCGAGTTTTGTCTTGAGGGAAGATTTATTTGGTGGCACCTTGTTATTTGGTATGGCCTATAAAGGTAACTCAAAAGCGGTCGGTATCATTGATAAAGTTTCTTTTGACGCTGAACAAGCTAGAAGTGAGTTGAGCACCATTCCTAGCTTTACTGAAAACGATCCTATACAAGAACTCGATCTATCGGGTGGTATTACCCTATATTATAATCCGAGCAATAATAAGGTCAAAATGTCGGTTGATAATGATAGTTTATTACTTGTTAAGTCTACTAGAGTTGCCCAGTTTTCATTGTCTTATAGTAAAGCTTTTTTGCAAAGTGATGCTGGCGATTTGTATTGGGGCGTAAAGCCCACTTTTTATCGCGTCGGCTTAACTAATGTAGGTACCCGTATTGGCGACATAACCGATAGCGAAAAGATTTTTGATGATATAAAGAATGCCGATTATATTTATGAAAATGGTTTTGATATGGATTTTGGACTCGTTTGGGCAGCTGAACATTATCAATTGGGTGCATCAGTAACTAACTTTTTTGAGCATAAATATGAATTTCCAGAACTTGATAGAAGACGATATAGCTCTGAAATAGTATTAAACCAGCTAAATCGTCATGAAGTTTATGTTATGGAACGTCAACTGAAGCTTGAAGCGGGAATTTTTACTGACCAGCGGCATTGGAGTTTACATGCCGAGCTAGATGCTAACCCTGTTAGTGACCCTATGCGTGATGAGTATCAATGGATTACTTTAACTGCTGGCTATGCTGCAGATAGTTGGTGGTTACCAAGTGCTCGTTTTGGTATGAGTAGAAACCTAGCGGGTACCAAATTAGGTTATCTTAATGCAGGGATAACTTTTATGAAATTCATTAACCTTGATGTTGCGACAACGATAGATACAGTTCACCTAGATGGTAAAGAAATGATGCGTGGCGCAAATATTCGACTTGGTGTGCAATTTGATTACTAGGTTAAATAGCTAACCTTACCGCTAAGGTAATAGCTACTTCTCTAATGGCTTATAGTGAATAGCAATAATATCGAAAACACGCTCACCTTCAGGAGTTTGCACTACAACCTCATCGTCTATCGCTTTACCTAAAAGAGCACGCGCCATGGGAGAGTCAATACTGATCTCGCCGCGCTCAACGTCCCATTCGTCAGGGCCGACTAAGCGATATATTACTTCCACATCATCTTCATTAATCATGGTTACCCAAGCGCCAAAAAATACCCGCCCTTCTTGTTGAGGATCTGGGTAAACAATATTGAGCTCTTCGGTTCGCTTCACTAAGAACCGAACTCGGCGATCTATTTCGCGTAAACGCCTTTTGCCGTAGATATATTCAGCATTTTCACTACGATCACCTTGTGCGGCAGCTTCACTTACTGAACGAGTAATTTTGGGGCGTTCGTCTTTCCAAAGGTATTTAAGTTCTTTATCTAAGCGATCCCAGCCTGCGCGGGTAATATAATTTGATTTTCTCATCATTTACTTTTTACTAATCGTTATTTGCTATAGGGATGTTATCAAAAATTTCCTGTTTATTGGTAAAATGGCTAGCGATATTTTTTAATTTGGTATAACTAATGATCACCTACCATACTGTTAAATAGTTTTTTATTTTTCGGTATTGTGAATGAAAGCACTGGTTGTAGAACCCTCAAAAATGTATCAATTATTATTTACTGAATTCCTCAATGGTTTTTCAATAAGTCATGAAATGGTAACAACACAAAAAGAAGCATTAGCAGAGTTGTCAACTGAACCAGTAGAGGTGGTTATCATTGCCATGAACTTAGCTGATGGTTTAGCCACTGAGCTAGCTAGTCAAATAAAGGCTCAATCGCAACACGCCAATACCGTCATTATTCTGATGACCGGAGAGCAGCAGTCAGAGAAACTTCAGCAAATGAAAACAGCTGAAATAGATCATATTTGTCAAAGGCAGCAATTAAAGCAACTTAAAGATATATTAACTAAATTAACTCGCAACGATTTATCAATAAGTAAAGTTTCGGGTCATGTTTTATATATTGAGGATCATCTGACCCTTGCCAATATGACTATGGATATCCTACAACAAATGGGACTAACCTATGAACATTGTAGTTCTGCAGAGCAAGGACTGCTTTTGTTTGAAAAAAATTGTTATGACTTAGTTTTGCTAGATATTGTTTTATCGGGAGAAAAAGACGGCATTGAAATGATAAGGGAGATTAGGGCACGTGCGGATGATAAAAACCTTATTCCAATGTTAGCAATGTCGGCAACTACAAAAGCTAGTGAGCGAATTCATGCTTTAAAAGTGGGCGCTAATGACTTTATCGTAAAACCTATAATTCAAGCTGAGCTAGCGGTAAGAGTTAAAAATTTAATTGTCGCTAGGCAATTACATTTAAAAATTATTAATCAGCAACAAGCATTAGAGCAGTTAGCGATGACAGATCAATTAACTGGCTTATATAATCGCTACTTCCTCAACTCCTTCATTGAAAAAGCATTAAGTTTAGCTAAACGCCATAAATACCCGTTAAGCCTTATTATGATAGATCTTGATAAGTTTAAACATATTAATGACACTTTTGGTCATGAGCAAGGAGACGAAGTGTTAGTTAAAATTTCATCAGTGCTACATAAGAACTGTCGCTTGGAAGATATTGCTGTGCGTTTAGGAGGGGATGAGTTTTTAGTCGTATTACCACATTGTGGTGAGCAGCATGTGATAACAAAAGCGAATGATATTTGCCAGCAAGTTAATGCTATTGAAGCTAGTCATACCGATGTTGTGGTTGCTGCTAGTTTTGGAGTTAGTTCAACAGAGCAGGGTAGCTTTAATTATAAATCTTTATTCGATTTAGCTGATCAAGCTGCTTATCAAGCAAAAGCGAAAGGAGGAAATACCGTTTGTAGTTTAGGAGACTGTAACGACTTGGGATCGCTATAATTTTCGTAGTCAAAATTTTCTGTTATTATGCCAGCTAATTTATTATCCCTGTTGGAACTGCTATTAAATGTTAACTATTGCCGAGCAAATCGCTCAAGAACTCAATGTTAACGCGGTACAAGTTAATGCCGCTATTACCTTACTTGATGATGGCTCTACCGTGCCATTTATTGCTCGCTACCGTAAAGAAGCCACTCAAGGCTTAGATGATAATCACCTTAGACATTTAGCACAGCGATTAAGCTACTTGCGTGAGTTAGATGATCGACGACAAGTGATTTTAACTAGCATTAAACAACAAGAAAAACTAACCCCTGAATTAGCCAAACTGATAGAGCAAGCAGATAATAAGACTCGCTTAGAAGATTTGTATTTACCCTACAAGCCAAAGCGACGTACCAAAGGGAAAATTGCTAGTGAGGCGGGCATAGAGCCGCTAGCAACTAAGTTATTTAATAACTGGCAGTTGTCACCTGAACAAGAAGCTAAAGCTTTTATTAATGAAGCTGCGGGTTTTTCTGATGTAAAAGCTGTCTTAGAAGGTGCTAGTTTTATTTTAGCTGAGCGCTTTAGTGAAGATGCTAACTTATTAGCAAAACTGCGCCGTCATCTATTAAAACAAGCACACTTGACCAGTAAACTTGTTAAAGGCCAAGATAAAGCGGCAGCAAAATTCCGTGATTATTTTGAACATAGCGAAAAGTTAAGAAATGTTCCCTCACACCGTATGCTTGCTATGCTTCGTGGTCGAAATGAAGGCTTTTTGCAACTTAATATTGATGTTGATCCTGGGCAAGATAAATCTGCTTTTAGTAGTGCCGAGCAAATCATTACCGAGCACTTAACACTCCGCTTAACGAAACAAGCGGCGGCAGACTTTTTGACAAAAGTTGTGCAACTGACCTGGAAAGCAAAATTAAGTGTCAGTTTATCAACTGAGCTGCTTACTAGTTTACGCGAACAAGCTGAAACACAAGCGATAGATGTTTTCTCAAATAACCTTAGTGATTTATTAATGGCAGCACCTGCAGGTCCCCAAGTAACACTTGGCTTAGATCCTGGTTTAAGAACAGGTTGTAAAATTGCGATTGTAGATGGTACAGGCAAGCTATTACATACCGCGACTATTTTTCCACATGCACCACAAAATCATTGGGATAAGTCAGTGAGAACCTTGGTCAATACTTGTCGCCAACATAAAGTAGAGTTGGTGGCCATTGGCAATGGTACTGGTTCACGCGAAAGTGACAAATTAGTTGCCGAAGTTATTCAATCATTCAAAGATGATGACAGTAAAATACAACTGACCAAGATGATTGTTAGTGAAGCTGGCGCATCAGTCTACTCAGCCTCTGAATTTGCCGCCAATGAATTTCCAGATCTCGATGTCTCAATTCGTGGCGCAGTATCTATTGCGCGCAGGTTGCAAGATCCACTAGCTGAATTAGTTAAGATTGATCCAAAAGCTATCGGCGTTGGTCAATACCAACATGATGTTAGCCAAAGCCAGCTTAGTAAAACCCTTGATGATGTAGTTGAAGACTGTGTAAATGCTGTGGGTGTCGATTTGAATAGTGCTTCGGCAGCATTATTGACCCGTGTTTCAGGGTTAAATAAAACAATGGCTAATAATATCGTCTCTTTTAGGGATGAGCAGGGGCGCTTTACGAACAGAAAGCAACTTAAGAAAGTTGCTCGATTAGGGCCAAAAGCTTTTGAACAAGCAGCTGGCTTTTTACGAATTTCTGATGGTGATAACCCACTAGATCAATCTGCTTTACATCCTGAAAGCTACCCTGTTGTTGAAAACATCATTAGTCAGTTACAGCTTGATGTTAATAAGGTGCTTAATAATGATGAGCAGTTAAAGTCACTTGATATCAATCAGTTAACCAATGATAGTGTTGGTGAAATTACCATTAAAGAAATTATCAAGGAATTAGCTAAGCCAAGTAGAGATCCTCGACCTGAGTTTAAAACCGCAAGCTTTACTGAAGGCGTAAATACTATGGCAGATTTAACCTTAGGCATGATACTTGAAGGGGTTGTTTCTAATGTTGCTAATTTTGGTGCTTTTGTTGATATCGGTGTACATCAAGATGGTCTGGTACACATTTCATCAATCACAGATAAATTTGTTAGTGACCCACGTGAAATTGTTAAAGCCGGTGATATTGTTAAGGTGAAGGTATTAGAGGTTGATGTAGCTCGTAAACGTATTAGCTTAACCATGCGTTTAGATGAACAAGCACCAAGCCAAAATAAAAAGCCTCATCAAGCTAAACAGCATGAAGGCAGTGGCAATAACAAGCATAAAAACCAGCAAAACAATAAGTCACATCAGGGGAAGCCTGCTGCACAGCAAAATAAACCTAGAGCCAAAAAAGTAGACAATGCCGCTATGGGTAACGCTTTCGCCGATGCTTTTGCTAAGCTTAAAAAGTAAAAATAAACTATTTTATATTAAAACAAGAATTAGTGTTGACTATAGTAATGAGAATGATTATCATTTGTTTTGTTGCTTAGGCAGTGAATGCTCTCTCACTAAATAGGCAGCAGCAAAGCACGGAACTTAGTGGTTATGCTCCAGGACACATAACCACTAAGTACCACCTCAAATGATTTGGTATTGAAACCTCTTTTGAGCTTTGCGGAGTTCAATTCGATTTTAAAATTTTTGATGGTTTAGCCAGTAGCACCTTGATAAAGTGCCGCTGGCTTTTTTATGGCTAGTTCTTTTTTCAACTCAGTTGAGTTTAAATTTTAAATCGACCAACAACATCAGACATATCATTACTACTGCCTTTTAATTGCAGACTAGTTTCACTCAGTTGTTGTGTGGTAGCAAGAGACTCATCTGTCATGCCCGCTAAATCATTAATGCGCATGTTCACTTCATCTGCTGCTTGGCTTTGCTGCTCAGTGGCCCGTGCTATTTGTGTATTCATATCAGAGATAACTTCCATTAAACGATCTATTTCTGAAAGGGAGTCATCGGCTTTGGTTGTTTGATCAACGGTTTGCAAGGAGATATCCTGACTTACTTTCACCGCAGCTACTGCCTCTTGAGCTCCTGATTGTAATTTTTGAATCATTTGCTGAATTTCATTGGTACTTTGCTCTGTTCTATTTGCTAATGTACGAACTTCATCAGCTACCACGGCAAAACCTCGTCCTTGTTCACCGGCACGTGCTGCTTCAATTGCGGCGTTTAGTGCCAGTAAATTAGTTTGCTCTGCTATACCTCTAATAACATCAAGTACAGAGCCTATATTGTCACTTTCTGAGGCAAGACTTGCGACTACTTGGCTGACTTCATCGATATTCGTCGACAGTGATTGCATTTGAGTAATGGTATGGGAGATGATTTGTTTTCCATCAGAGGTATTATTTCTCGCATCATTTGCGGCTTGCTCAGCAGAGCTAGCATTATCACTGACCTCTTTAATTTGTGAAGTCATTTGCTCCATGGCTGTAGCTACTTGGGCGGTGATATCATTTTGGTTTTGAATTAATGACTGGGTACTATCACTAGCGCCAGATACCGCTTCGGCATGATCTAAAACGTGTGCGGTATTATCCGCGACATCTTGTAATAACTGGCGCATCTTGCCGGTAAAATCGTTAAAGGACCTAGACAATTTTGATATTTCATCTTGACCTGCGGCATCTAAGGTCTGGGTTAAATCACCATCTCCTTGCGCTATATCTTTCATTAACTCGGCTGCTGAGCGAGTAGGTACTAAGATACTGTTACCAATAACATAGCTTAAGGCAATAATTACCGTAGCAATGATAACACTATCTAATATCACCATATTACGTTGCTTTGCAAAGGAAGCATTAATGTCATCTAGGTAGGTGCCTGTGCCGATAATCCACTGCCATGGGGTAAAGCCTTTTACAAAACCAATTTTATCAACGGGATCGTCAAAACCAGGCTTTGCCCATTTGTAATACACATATCCTTCACTTTTTGCTTTGGTAATATTCACCATATCAATAAATAAAGCGGTACCGTCGGGATCTTTCACACCGCTAAGGTTTTTGCCGTTGAGCGCTGGTTTGATTGGGTGCATCACCATAGTTGGTGTAAAATCATTAACCCAAAAGTAGTTGTTTTTATCGTAACGTATATTGGCAATGATGCTTAGGGACTGCTTTTTTGCTTGAGCTTCTGTGAGCTCCCCCTTTTGAAATAGAGCATAGTGGTGCTCAATGATAGTGTAAGAGCTATCCACTAACTCTTTAGTGGTATATTTTTTATGCTCTATTAAAGAGCTGTACTCTTCTGATAAATTCATCACATCTAGTGCGCTAATGCCAATAATGATTAATACCACCAGCATGGCTAACCTTTGCTGTATGGTGAATTTTCGTAAAAAATCCATAAACTTCTCTTTAAATTACAGGGCTGTATTTATCAGTTTAGTCGAATTTTTATCATAATCACGCCACATAAAATAAAAACAAAATCGAGAGGTAAATAACAATTACTGGGCTGATTTTATGGTGATTTCTACCAGTTATCAGGGGCTGGTTAATGGAATTGAAATTTTAAAACTCTTACCATGTGTTTGCTTGGTAAGTAACTCTATGGTGCCTTTTAACTTTTGGGTAACAAGATTGTAAACAATATGAGCCCCTAGACCTGAGCCACCTTGGCCTCTTTTAGTGGTATAGAAAGGTTCGAATAATTGAGCTTTAGTATTTTCATCAAGTTTACAGCCATTATCGCTATAAATGAGCTCAATCGACTCGTCAACTTGCTTAACTTGAATGCTAATTTCACCATCTTGCTGATCATTAAAAGCGTGAACTAGGCTATTAATGACAAGGTTGTTGGTGATTTGGGCGATAGCGCCAGGGTATGAATAAATACTAATTTCATCAGGGCAGTCTAATTGCAGATTAATATTCGCTTGTTTAGCTTTAGGTTTTAAGGAGCGTAATACATCTTCAAGGTATTTATGTAAATTCAGCTCTCTTGCATCATCAACAACACTATCAACAGCGATAAGTTTAAAACCTTCAATTAGTTTAACAGCACGTGAAATATTGCGTAATGAGAGTTCAAAGCCCTGGTTCATTTCATCAGTGAATTTTGTTAACTGCTTAGAACTTAAGGTTTGATCCTCCATTGCTTTAATAATGTTGAGGCATTCTTCTTTCATAAAGCTAATAGAGGTAAGCACTACGCCTATTGGTGTATTCACTTCATGGGCTACTCCTGCAACTAGTCCTCCTAATGATGCCATTTTTTCATTTTCTAATAACTGTACCTGAGTAAGTTTTAATTCTTCAAGCGTTTGATTTAGTTCGCTATTACTTTGGCTTAACGCTTGTGTCCTTTCTTCAACTCTTAGCTCTAATCCTTCATTAAGGGAGTTAACTACCTGTTCGGCTTTTAATCTCTGTGTTACTTCTGCTTCCAGTTTATCAATCGTCTCAAGCTGCTGTTGAGCATGGCTTTCTAGCAATTCACGTTTTTGCTGATGAAAATTAACCTGTTCAAAAAGCTCTTTTGGGGATAGTTGTAATTGAGCAAAAAAGCGTGAGAAATAACTCGCTAATTGCTGTTCTTCATCTGGGTTAATCAAAGCTATTTTTCCAAAAGCTTTATAAGCAGAAGCCATACCAATAGCACCGGCTAATCCGTTAAGAGCTGCATTTTTTAACGAGGATAATTCAATAATATTAATTTTTTCTTGTTCGAGTATTTCAGCTTTTTCAAATGATTGCTGTAGTTTAGTTTCAGCCAAATCTTCAGGCATGTATTGTAAAAATACTTGTTTAACCAACTGTCTTTTTGTTGATGCGTTAATATTGGCAGGGGTGCCATCAGCAATATTTTCATTGATAGATATATTTGTAATATCAACAAATTGGTGGGATATTTTTTGCTCTTCTGCTGACATCTTGGTAAATAAAGAAACTCCTACATATACCAGTACGTTTGCAAGTAAAGTCCAAACTAGACCGTTAGTTAATGGACTAATTCCCTGAATAGCAAAGAGTTGTTCAGGATTAAACCAATAAAAGAAACCACTATCTTGCGATAGTATTGACCAGTCTAACCAGCCTGAACGAATTAAAGATGGCAATAATGAGCAGTAAAACCAAAAGCAAGCGCCAACAGTTAATCCACTTAAAGCGCCTAATAAGTTACCTTTACGCCAGATAAGACCGCCAATTAATATTGGAGCAAACTGTGCCGTGGCGACAAAACTTATTGTGCCAATATTGACGATAAGCTGTGAATCACCAATAGCACGATAATAAAATAAACTTAAAAAGAGCACTGTGAATACCATTAACCAACGTAAGGGCAGTATCTGACGTTTTAAGGCTGATAGTTTTGGACTCTGCATGATAACGGGCATTAATATATGGTTTGTTAGCATGGTGGATAGCGTCATCGCACTAATGACTATCATACCTGTTGCAGCCGCAAAACCGCCCAAAAAAGTAATGAGCGAAATAAATGGGGCCTGCTCAGCTAATGGAAAGGTTAGTAATAATAAATTGGCAGATTTGAGGACCTCAGGACTGAATAAAGCAGCAAGAGCCACTGGAAAAGTAAATATATTGATTAGCAGTAAATACAGTGGAAAAAGCCATTTTGCACGATCTAGATGATTGGCATCGCCACACTCAACAATGCCAACATGAAACTGTCTAGGCAAGGTGATAATTCCTACTGCACCAATCAACATAAAGCTAAGCCATTGCTGTGTTGATAAAGTGAGTATTTTTTTGGGGATTTCAGGCTGGTTTGCAACTTGCTCAAATATGCTTAACACCCCAGGATTAATCATATAACAAATCCATATGGTGCCAATCAGCATAGCCAATAATTTTAAAATGCTTTCACCTGCAAGTGCCACCATCATACCTGGGTGCTTTTCAGTGGGATCAATATGGCGAACACC
>Ga0209395_1008321_pt1 | contig 10603 bp, 8 predicted proteins | sample GOMGulsemesocosm_3_FD_184635 | JGI IMG/M metagenome (GOLD analysis project Ga0209395, IMG submission 184635) | Methane-oxidizing microbial communities from mesocosms in the Gulf of Mexico - GOM9D Gulf of Mexico (SPAdes) (version 2) | ecosystem: Environmental > Aquatic > Marine > Cold seeps... | reverse complement strand
ATTGTTAAGTAAGCAGTATTAGGGTTAGGGGAGATTTGAACTTTAAAATAGGATGTTTTAATTCAATACCTTACCCTTTTTATAAAATCCCCCTCAATCCCCCTTTTTCAAAGGGGGAGGCTAAAACTAGGGTTTTTATTTTTTCTAAATTAACCTGTGGTAAGTTCATAGTCATATTATTTTATTTTCAATGAGATATACCGTAGGTTGGGTTAGATTTTTTGACGAAGTAAAAAACGTAACCCAACAATTTGCAGATTTATGTGGGATTGTTGGGTTACGTTATCGCGCTTTGCTTGATAATCTAACCCAACCTACAAAGACAAGCTGTTGTTAGTTATCATATTAATTGTTAAGTAAGCAGTATTAGGGTTAGGGGAGATTTGAACTTTAAAATAGGATGTTTTAATTCAATACCTTACCCTTTTTATAAAATCCCCCTCAATCCCCCTTTTTCAAAGGGGGAGGCTAAAACCAGAATTTGTCATCTTTTCTAAATTAACCTGTGGTTTGTATATAGCCATAAAAATCATTTAGATGATTTTAAATCGTTCATTAAACAGGTTTTACAATATAATCAATCACTCTAATTATTGCCCTAACAAAGCTTTAATATCTTCGGGTAAGGCATCATCAGCTGACTGATTATTTTGAGCATGTCCATTTTCCACTGATTTTATGGGAAAAATGGCAATACATTTTGTACCGCCCACCAGCTTATCATCAGGATTGGGCAATTCTAATCGAATAGTAAAACTACCACTGGCTGCATCTATAATTCTGTCAACTGTATCAACCTTTGCTTTATAGCTACTATTGACAGGGAAATCGGGTTTAACTTCAACAGCCATACCTGTTTTAATCTGACCAAATAAATTTGCTGACGCAACCACTTCTACCAATAAAGGATCAACTTTTGCTAGTTGTAAAATAGGCTGGTTTTGAACCGACTCTCCAGGCATAAGATAGCGTTCTACGACAATGCCATCGATAGGGCTGATAATAGTTTTCTGATTTAGCTCAGCTTGGGCCAACAACAGTTTTAATTCGTTTTTCTTTTTATCTAATTTAATTTGTGCCAATTCTGTTCTGGCAATTCTTAGTTCTGTAGCTGCATCATCTTGTTCTTGTGCTGATGATGCATTTTCTTTATAGAGTCCCTTTATACGCCCTACTTTTCGTTTAGCATAAGATAATTTGATGCCTTTTGCATAAACCTGGTTATCCATTAAAGCTTCTTGTTCAGCAACGACAACTCTTGCTAATTCAACACCTGCACCTAATTTTGCCAGTACCTGGCCCTTACTTACTGTATCTGTTTTTTTAACTAACACTGACTCTAGTATGCCATCAACAGGACTACTAATATCTATATACATGTCTGGCTTAACGAGGCAATCAAGCATTGTTTCATCTTGAGCTAAAACTGATGCTTGCGTAATAAGTAACGGCATTCCCATTAAAAGACTTTTTATTATTTTCATATTTGTGATCTTTTATTCCATTCGCCCTGTAAAGGATAATACTTTCGCCTGTTGTTTATCTTGTTTAATTAACAATGTACGAACTTTAAAATGTTTATATTCTATCCATTTTTGCGGCAATATTAATATAATATTTCCTAGCCAAATGGGTAAAGGTTTATTATTTCTGCAAAAACCTGCTATAAACTTAAGCATAGTAGTTGGATAAAAAGTTGCTAGGTTTTCATCTTGCAAAGACATAAATGCCTCTGCACTTCCTGAGTCACCCTGCCTTGCACAGCGACCATATAATTGTCTATCTATACGCCTTGCATCATTTCTTGCTGTTGCAATGACATGCAAGCCACCTATTTCTTCAACTCCTTCCCCTAACGAGATATCAGTCCCTCTTCCGGCCATATTCGTGGCTACTGTAATGTTATTTAATTGGCCTGCTTTAGCAATAACGTCTGCCTCTTGTTTGTCTTGCATTGCATTGAGTACTTGGTGGGGTAATGTATGCTTGTTTAATATATCGCTAATCAATTCTGAATCAACTACCGTATTAGTCCCAATAAGTATTGGTTGGCCAGTCTGATGTATTTGAGTTATTTTTTGTACAAAGGCCTGCCATTTTTGTTCTGTATTTTTATAGACTTTTTCTGCCTGCATTTTACGTTTAGTGGGCTGATGTGTTGGAATTTTAACCACCCTTAATCCATAAACTTTGTTTAGTTCTCCTGCAACTTCCGTCACCGTACCTGACATACCTGAAAGACGTAAATAGCGTTTAAAAAACTTTTGATAGCCAATTCTTGCCAAGGGATCTCGTTCTCCTGTAATTTCACAGCCTTCTTTAGCTTCAATTAATTGATGCAACCCATGTTCCCACGACCTGTCTGGCATTGATCGGCCAGTTAAGGCATCTATAATTTCTATTTTGTCGTCACGTACCAAATAATGCTTATCTCTAATAAACAGATGTGTAGCTTTTAAGGCTTGGATAACCATTATTTCTCTACGTCTTTTTTGTTGCCACTCATCGTCTAGTGTTTTGGCTAATTCAAGCAGTTTAGTTTTGCCCGTAGATGTTAAAATTATCTCTTGATGTGTCTCATTAATTTTAAAGTCGGTATCACTTAAAGATTTTACTAGATAGAGAGCATCTGCATAACTCTGGTTTTGCTTTTCATTTTCTCTTGTTTGGGAAATAATTAATGGCGTTTTGGCTTCATCAATTAACAAACTATCAGCTTCATCTATTATGGTAAAACAAAGTCCCCGTAATAAAAATGCTGAAGGCTTACTTTGTTGCTGGTTTTGTAAATGCTTAAACTGTATTTGCAGTTTTCCAATGTCATCCCCCATTTCCATTCGGTCTCGCAAATAGTCAAAGGTTATTTGCTGACTTGTAGAATGAACAATGTCACATTTGTAGACATCTTTACGTGGTTCGGTTTCCATTCCATCAACTATCGACCCCGAAGTTAATCCCATTCCTTGATATAAGGGACGTAATATTTCTTCATCTCTTTCTGCTAGATAATCATTAGATGTAACAATATGGACAGGAATTCCTGCTAATGCTGCTGTACAAGCAGGTAAAGTTGCGGTGAGTGTTTTACCTTGCCCTGTTTCCATTTCGACTAACATGCCATTGATCATGACCCAACCTGCAAGAACTTGCACATCAAAATGTCGCTTACCTATCACTCTAAATGAAACCTCTCTAACCGTTGCAAATGTCTCTGCAACTAAGCTTTCTTTTAACCCAAACTGATGTAGTCGTTTTTTCAACTGGTTAATATGTTGATCCATCTCTTGGTCTGAGAGTTTCTGAACCTCTGCTTCAAAGGCATTGACTCTTTTAAGGATATAGTTATGCGTGTATTTACGTCGCTCAATTTGATACTTCATTTTTGCCACAAATAAACGAATTTGTGTTTCTAAAATACCTGGCCATGTTTCTTGTTGTTGTGGGTATAAGCCTAACGTTACACCTGGGCGTAGTTTATTATCAGGCATTAAAGTGCCTCAAAAATACTTGACGAATACTTCTCATCCATTGTTCTGCGATAGGTTCTGTTCCATGATCAAAACGGACATAAACACGTTGTCCAATATGATTCATGGGGTTAACAGGAGTAAACTGTAAATCTATATGAAAGACTTTTTCCAGCGTTTTCGTTTGTTCTTGAGCAGCAGCGTCTACTGCTATTTTTCCACCGTTAACGGTGGCTAAAGCTTCGCTGGGTAATTGGTTGGTTGCTTCTGGCGCCCAACGAGTAATGGTTGCGGGTATAACCTGGTTTGGATAATTTGACAACCTAACTTCTACCCCTTTAATATTTTCAGCAAGCCGCCCTATGTCTGACTGAGTAACCACCACTTGTACAGAGGGTAATGAATTATCAATTACATATCCAATAACCTCCCCTTTTTGTACAAACTTTCCTTTTAAATCAGCCCATTCAGGAATAAGTAATTTTCCTGTTTTTTTGCTCACAATTTGCATCGACTGTTGCTTGTTTTTAGCATATTTTAATTCAGCCGATACCATAATCATTTCTTCTTTAATATTTTCGGCTTTAATTTTATCTTTATTCCATTCGGCTCTAAATTTTGTATTAAGCTCTTTCAATTTGGCGAACAAAACTTCAACTTCGGTATTTAACAAGGGATCATTTATTTTAACAACGACTGCATCTTTTGTTACAGTTCCCGGTAGATTAATTAACAACGGCCCGGCAAAACCATCAACTTCAGCTCTAAGCTGTGCTTCTTCTGGCATCCATATCACCCCTTCTGATCGTGTATATGCGGGTACAGGAAGCCAATATAAAATCACCAAAGAAGCCGTTAAAATACCAACAAAAGTACCTATAGCTCTAAATCGTTGTTGATGAATAGAGGGGCTATTAAAAACAAATAATATACCTTTGCCTATGGGTACCAGTATTTGCCTTACTAGCATCCATACCGCTAATATCACCCCAATAACAAAAAAAGTATCTACCAGATAGAGAATAATGACCCACAGCAAACTTATTCTATAAACAAATGAGCTTATACTGTAAATAACAAACCAGCTTGCTTCACCAGGTGCGGTTGCTGGTGATGATAAACCTTTTGCACCAAATACGTATTTCTGACAAAGAAAGGCTAAGTACTGGGTAGATCGTTGGTAAAGATTGGGGATTGCTAGTGCATCGGCTAGCATATAGTAGCCATCATATTTTAATAATGGATTACCATTAAATAATAGTGAGGAAATCCCCCCTATTATCATTATATTAAAGGCTATATCTTTAATAATCCCAGGCTCTACACTTAGCCAAAGAAATAAGCCTAAGGCTGATACAAATAACTCTACAAGAATACCTGCAGCACTCACTAAAATACGTTGCTCTTTGCCTCTTAAAAAATTTACAGTTGAAACATCAACATAGGGAATTGGCATAAAGAGTAAAAATGTCACCCCCATTTCATGGACTTCAGCACCTTGTACTCTTGCACTGAAAGCATGTCCTAATTCATGCAGAAATTTTATGACGGGATAAAGTAATCCCATGATGACTAGATTATAGGGAGAAAGAACGTTAATACTAAAATAAGCGCTGATACTTACCCAGTTAATGGCGGTAGTGATACCGGCAACGGCTATAACTAATAGCCAAATAATGCCAACATAAGCATTAAATAGATGCCTTACTTTACCCTCATGCCGTTTTAAAAATTCATCTGGGTCCCATAACGGAATTTTTATAGCAATGGGGTTGGCAAATCGTTGTTTTAATTTATTTTGCTTATGCTGCCTATCACGATCAAACAATTCTTCTGTATCTGCTGGTAACCCTGCTTGTAATAAATCACCTGTATGTAATTTTCCCAATAGCTGGATTATTTGTTCTTGCGTCGGTGCAAAATCACCTAAATGTTCATTTATTTGATTCCAGATTTGATCAACTGTTAATCGTCCATTGAGTAAACCAATAAATTGATAAGCCGTTGCGTTAAAACGATGACTTCGGCCACTGGCCTTATCTTCTAAAATATACCAAATTAAGCCACGATAATCATGGCGATGCATTTCTACATGCTGACGTATTTGTGGTTTTAAATTACGTACTCGGTACCAATGTGGACTTAATAATGTTTCACTCATATTGTTACCTTTAAGGCCACCATGACCATATCCAAAGTTTAACCCAGTCAACTAAATCATGAGTCCAAATCCAAAATAGTTTTTCACGGCCAATATTAATTTTACCCACACCTTCCATTCCGGGCCTAAGTAGCTTTGGTAAATCTGATAATGCGGCTTCAACATGAAAGACATTACTTCCGTCGTCTGCCGTTGCAACTTGTGTTATTTTTTCTATTTGTAAAGGAAATTTCCTATCCGACAAACTGGATAAGGCTAAAACACCTTGCTGTCCATGACGAATATAGGAGATTGATCGTTCGTCCACTTTTAAAATAACTCTATATCCATCAAGAGGTGCGATGGTAAAAAGTGTATCACCTCTTTCAACTGGTGCCCCTAGTGACTGACTTAAGTTACCATCAATAACAATACCATCAAAAGGCGCTGTGATAGTCGTACGCTGTAACTGTTCTTGCTTTAGTTTAATTTTGGCATCAACTTGCGCTAATTGGGCATTGAAAATACGCACCTGAACCAAATCTCTATTGGCCATGGCTTCTCTGTACTCTCTTTTTAGTTGTTGCTGTTCTGCTGTTAATTTTATTTTTTCAAGTTTAAAGTCGGCATCTTCCATAGTCGCCATTAATTCTTGTTTTAAAATAGTATCTCCCGCTCTTACCGTTGCGGTTTTAATAAACCCTTTCATCGGTGCAGAAACAACTCGCTGAATTCTACCTTCTAAAACAGCTTTAGCATGTATTCTAAAATCACCTTCTGTAGCCATTGCAAAAGCTATAAATATGGCTATTGCTATAAGCGATACTTTAAGGCCTAAATATTTAAACCCGATAAGGTTTGCAGTAAAGTTTTTAGTTGATTTGGCTAATTTTTGAATAAGTAATAATTCTTCATCTTGCTTTAATTTAAGAAAAGGGGAAATTAAAGCTAACGTTTGTTCACAGGTATTAATTGTTTGTTGATCAAACAATTGCTTTTCGCTACGCTCCATTGTTAACACTGCAAAAACATTCTCGTCATAAACCAAGGGAATAGAACATATAGCTCCACTTCCATATTTACGCGCCAAATCCGCATGAGCATAGGTAATTGCTGATACTTCTGTTTCTGTTTGTGGATAAATAGTGACTCTATCTTGATCTACTGACTCATCCATCGCCGCTGAAATAGTTCTAAGCAAATTAGATTTATCATCAAATTTTGCACTATTAGATAAAGCGACTACTTGTATATGGTGATGTTTTTGTATTCCTATGGCTACCCGTTCACATTTATATTCCCTTGTCAGTTCAGAAATTAAAACAGAAAAAGCTTTTGCTAATGAATCTTGTTGTAAGCAATTAACCGCAAGCCTAATCACTGTGCCATAAAAGTCATCAGGCATCTGTTCTGTTAGCTGTGGCATGGCTAACCATTTTGTACCTACTGTTAAAGCATGTAATATTTTTTGTTGTTTCGCCTCATCATGATGAGTTGTTTTAACAGCAACAATACCAAAGAATTTTTTATCTATAAAAATAGGCGTCGCTAAATAATCAAAGGACTGTTTATCTAATGATTCTGGGTCTACCTGTGTATTAATAACACTTTTTTGACTTTGTACAGCAAGCTTGGAAATAGCAATTAATGCTAAAGGCTCTTTACTTTCAAGTGGCCATTGAGCTGCTGGCTTTAAACCTTTACTTTCTGAATTAATTAATAAAAATAGGGCACTAGAAAGTCCGTCTATTGATTGAGATTGAATATCTAGCCAGCTTTGTGCAAAATTTTTCAATATGTGGGCCTCATAATATTATTGGGTACTCTTCTGTTACCTGATCAGAAAATGGCCATAAACAGTCCATCACTTCATCAATATGGGTATGTGCATTTGTTCTTATGATTGCTACATCTTTTAGTGTCAGTTTGTTATGTATCAATGTATTTTGCTTATTTAAAATATCGTCAATTGCAGTATCATCCTCGCCCTCTTCAGTTAACATGATAGTACGTGCCAAATTAACAAGTTGTATTTCAATTTTATTTTCCAGAGCTTTTTCTGGTTCAACATGGAGTCTTGTAATATCACAATAATTTTCAGGTAACTGCCATAAATGCATTATTTCACTTCCCACTTGCCCATAATCAAACCCTATTTTTTCTCTTTCTAATAAATAAAGTGGTCTATCAGACTTTTGATACTCAAATAAAACATCTTGAATCTGTTCTGGAATTTGGGCATACATCACGAGATGACCAATTTCGTGTAATAGCCCTGCAGTAAAAACTCCATCACTAGCAGGCAACATACATTTTTTAGCTAACAGCCGTGCTGATATGCCACAATAAATACTACTTTTCCAAAATGGTTTTTGATTAATAACAGCGGCTGGGATACCTGAAAAAGCACGTATTGCTAAGCTACTTAATAACAAGTCATGTAATTGTATAACTCCAATTAATGATATAGCTTGTTTTACTGTATTAACTTTTTTTGGATAGCCAAAAAACTGGCTATTTGCTATTTTTATAATTCGTTCACCAAGAGCAGGGTCAAGATTAATAACTTCTACAAAATGATCAATCTTTGCATCATGTTTAACCGCTAAATATTTAATTCTATGATATACATCAGGCAAGGCTATTTTTTCAGCAATCCCTTTTATTAAATTGTGAGCGGGTGTCATATTAATTTAGCCTAGTCATTTATCATTACCCAAGAATTAGACTTTCCATTTCACTACTTATAGTATTGGCTTGCTCATACAAATCCGACAACTCGTCTTCCGTCATATTTAAGGTATGTAAAATAGCCTTATCTATTAAATATTCTGCATTATCTACACATGGAAATTGATTTGAAGCCAGCTGATGAGCAATATAAACAATTGAAGTTTCCACTATAAATTCAGTTGCCTGAGTAGGTTCAACATGATGCTCTGTTATGTATTGAAACTTGATAGGTAAATTCCATTCAGCCATTAACGCTTTTCCTACTTTGCCGTAATCCGTCGCAAAAAAGTTTTGTTCTTCTTCTATAAGTAAGTGATTATCTAATTGTGCTTTATTCACAAGTGTTTGGTATTGTTCAGGAAATTTAACACATAAAATAAGCCGCCCTATTTCATGTAATAAACCCACTATAAATAGACTCTCTGCATCTTTTACATTCAGTTTTTCTGCTAATAATCGAGAGAATACACCACAATAGATACTGCGCTTCCAAAACATTTGTAATGTTTCTATATCATTAGGCAAATCCAAGGCATCAACGGCTGAAAGACTTAGCACTAAATCATGTAATGGCCCTATTCCAATTAAATTTAATGCCCGATTAATATTATCTATCTGCCCAGGAAAACCAAAAAAAGCACTATTTACAATTTTTAGCACGGCAACAATCAAACCTGAGTCTGTATTTACCACAACAACAAAATCATCAAGATCAGAATCTGGATCATCCATCAATTCTCTGATTTTTAAATAGACCTCAGGTAATGAAATCACATTTGATATTCCACAGACCACTTCATCAACGTCAATTATATTATTCATTTTCCCCTAATCTACTTTTCGACAACTGTTTCAAAGATTTAATATGGTTATGACCAACCCACAGGTTGTGTTGAAAATTGTTTAATACTTAGCAAAATAATTTTTAGTGTGGAAGTGAGGCTTTAGAGGCTGTGAAAGTATTGTCTTTAAGCCCCCTCTTTGGAAAAGAGGGGCTGGGGGAGATTTTATTAAAAAACAATTCATTTAATATCAATGGGTTATTGTTTTGTAAAATCCCCCTCAATCCCCCTTTTTCAAAGGGGGAGGTCAAAAGAAGAATACTTTCACAGTCTCTTTAACCTCGCATGATTCAGCCGAGGTTAAAGCCTCACTTCCAAAAGACAAGCAGTAGTTTGTATATAGCCATAAAATTTAATTGCTATAACTTTCTTAAAATTTAAGTATAGATCACTTAAAAAAAAGTACCATACCAAGTCAGTTAAAACTGACTGCCCAAGCAGGTTTTATGTTATAAAGTGTGTTTTTTTAGGAGAGTTTAATGCCCAAAGTTTGGTTTGTCGGTGCAGGTCCTGGTGACCCAGAATTATTAACACTAAAAGCTCAGCGTCTTATTCGTGAAGCTGATGCTATTTTATATGCGGGTTCCTTAGTCTCTGAAGCCGCGATGACATGGGCAAATGAATCTTGTGATATTCAAGACTCTAAAGGCATGACTCTGGAACAAATTTGTGAGTGGCTGATTGATAAAGCAAAAAACAATGCCAATGTTCTGCGTTTACAAACAGGAGACCCAGGCTTATATGGCGCTTTAATTGAAATGATTCAGCCTTTGGATAAGGCAGGAATAGAAGTTGCTGTTGTTCCGGGTGTTACTTCTGCAATGGCCTCTGCTGCAGCGGCTGCAGAAACATTAACCTTACCCGAGGTAACGCAAACCGTTATATTTTCACGTGTTGAAGGGCGAACCCCGATGCCAGAAGGTGAATCTTTAGCTGAACTTGCTGCTCACCACTGTACCTTGTGTTTATATTTATCCATTACCCTTCTTAAAAAAATTCAATCCTCATTAATAGCTGCAGGCTGGTCTGAACAATCTCCTATTTTAGTGGTCTACAAAGCCAGTTGGCCAGGTGAAGAACAAATTATTCGTGGCACCATTGCAGATATTAGGGATAAATGTAAGCAAGCGGGTATCAACAGTCAAGCCATGATTATTGCTAGCCCAACTATTGGTTCAAGGGATTGGCCTGAACTAAAAAAATCTAAACTTTACGATGCAAACTTTACCCATCGTTTTCGTAAAGCTGAAAAGAATTAATGTAGAGCGGACTTTAGTCCGCTATTTTTATCTGGATATTGGAATACAAGTGAAAGAAACAATTTTATTAGTTGGTCACGGTTCGCGTGATGCCAATGGAAACAAAGAAATAGAGCAATTTTCTCAGCAATGGCGAGCACAACATCCAGACTGGAACATTGA
>Ga0209395_1008317_pt1 | contig 10610 bp, 7 predicted proteins | sample GOMGulsemesocosm_3_FD_184635 | JGI IMG/M metagenome (GOLD analysis project Ga0209395, IMG submission 184635) | Methane-oxidizing microbial communities from mesocosms in the Gulf of Mexico - GOM9D Gulf of Mexico (SPAdes) (version 2) | ecosystem: Environmental > Aquatic > Marine > Cold seeps... | reverse complement strand
AAAGATCAGGACCCGGAGCTATATTTAAAGCAAAGGCCGTGGATATAAATAATAACCAATAATTTAAGTCTGACATATTAACTCCTTAGGTGCGCCTATATATGAAAGCACATAACGCCCCGCTAAGGGGCTAAAAATTGTTGGCTATAATAGCGAACGAAGTGAGATTAGCCAACTGTTTTTAGTCCCGCTTGAGTGGCTTGTTATGTTTCTTTGCAACATTTCTCAAACAAATTTTCGCCATTAACAACCCAATACTTTAATTCATTAGATATATTATCAAGTAAATTATTATCGCTAGTCCAACAGCTAGGAATAAATTTATCAAATATATGTTGCTCGTGGTAAGAGCAATATTTATTTGTATCGAAATCATAAATAACTTGAGGAATAAGCGCAGCTATATCGTACCAATTATCGGTAGGTAGCTGAGAGACGATTAATTCATTCAGAAAACTAACTTCTAGTTTTTGTGATGAAATTTTATCTAAAAATTTTGTGATATTTGTTTTAGTTAATATACCTGTATCTGACCTTTCATGATCATCAGGAACATATGACAAATCATAACCCGCGTCGATAAAAGCTTGCGCATAACCAGCATTATCGGTAACCCAAACATCAGGTTCATCACAAATATAAAATGAGTAACGATCATCAACTTTAACCATTACTATAAATTCTGAACCCATACTTTCCTTGAAACATTACAGCTTATTAGAAGGAATAATTCCGCCTTTCCACAGACGAGTCTTTGCCTTCTTTATACAATATGTAAGTAACAGTATCCCAGTAATATCTAACTTTCAATGAGTTATTATTGGCTTGAATTAGATCTGATGAGTGAAAGGAGGAAAAATGCGCTCTTTCTTGTAGAAAGAAGGATCTGAGCTAAACTGTATATAAATACAGTACACAAAAATAATTAATTGGAATAATGATGAACTCACCTTTTTTGCAACATATAACCGAACAAATGAGAGTGAAAAGATATGCTAAGCGGACTATCGAAACATACATCTATTGGATCAAAGCATTCATTAACTTTAATAATAAAATACACCCAACTCAATGCCATGATCGTGAAATAGAAGCATTTCTTAGCTATCTAACAAACAACATGAATGTTGCACCGCGTACTCAAGCCTTAGCCTTAAATGCCTTGGTATTTTTATATCGACATATTATAAATAAGCCTTTAACACTCGAGTTGAATTTTAATAAAAGTAAAACGACAACAAACCTACCAGTTGTACTGAATAAACAAGAAGTTGCGTTATTGCTTTCTCATGTAAACTCCACTTACGAACTTCCTTGTAAGCTAATGTATGGTAGTGGTCTTAGGTTAATGGAAGTTGTTCGTTTAAGAGTTCAAGATATTGATTTTGACTATCATTCGATTTGCGTATGGCATGGTAAAGGTGGTAAAAATCGAAGAGTAACTTTAGCTAAAGAACTAACCTCAACACTAAAGAGGCAAATTGAGTTTGCTACAGCCTATTATGAAAAAGATAAACACAATAGTAAGTATTGTGGTGTTTGGTTACCCTATGCTTTAGCTAGAAAATACCCTCAAGCTCCGTACGAATTGGGGTGGCAGTATTTATTTCCTTCAATTCATTTAAGTACAGATCCCGAAAGCAATAAAAAACGTCGGCATCATATTGACCATACCGCGCTTAGGAAAACGTTAAAAATAGCGGCATCAAAAGCTCAAATAGTTAAAAAGGTTACTTGTCACACCCTACGCCATTCTTTTGCTACGCTCCTTTTACAACGAGGGGCTGATATTAGAACAGTACAAGAGCAATTGGGTCATTCAGATATTCGTACTACTCAAATATATACTCACGTTATTGAACATGGTGCTAATGGGGTAAGAAGCCCATTGTCTGATCTTGAATAATCAAGACATCATTTATTGTTAATAAACGATGTCTTTTAACAAAGTTCTTAAAGCTATAGTTATTTATTTTTGCGAGTTAATAACTGCATTTAATCGAGCGAAACCTTGTTCAAGATCTGCAATTAAATCATCCACATCTTCTAAACCAACATGTAAGCGAATTAATGGGTATTGGTAATTCCATTCTGTAGCCGTACGCAAGTTACCAACATTGGTATTACCTAAAATTAAACTTTCAAAACCGCCCCATGAATAACCCATTTTAAAGTGTTCCATGCCGTCTAGTAATGCATTTAATGAGTTTTGATCGCCTCTGTTTAATACAAATGAAAACAAGCCATTTGAGCCTTCAAAATCACGTTTAAAAAGCTCATGTCCCGGACAGCTTTCAAAGGCGGGGTGTAAAATCACATCAACTTCTTCTCGGGTTTGTAACCAATTGGCAACTTTCATGGCACTTTCTTGATGCTGTTTTAATCTAACACCTAAAGTACGAATTCCACGCATCGCTAAATATAAATCATCTGGTGAGGTGCATTGGCCCATTAAATAACTGTTCTCGCGTAATTGTGGCCAATATTCATCTGTTGCTGTGGCAGTACCAAGCATAACGTCTGAGTGACCAACAATGTATTTGGTTGCTGCTTGAACTGAAATATCAACACCGTGCTTAAATGGGTCAAAATTTATCCCTGCAGCCCAAGTATTATCGAGCATCACAATACAGTTATGCTGATGAGCAATTTCGGCAATACCGGGGACATCCTGCACTTCCATGGTGATTGAACCCGGCGATTCTAAAAAGATAATGCGAGTATTCGCTTTAATGAGCTTTTTAATATCTTTGCCAATAAGAGGGTCGTAATAAGTAGTTTCTACCCCTATATTTTTCAATATTTTGTCACAAAAACCACGTGTTGGCTCATAAGCTGTGTCGACCATTAAAATGTGATCACCGGTTTTAACAAACGATAAAATGGCATTGGTAATGGCAGCTGTACCCGATGGATAAATTGCACACCCTGCTCCACCTTCTAGTTCTGTCATAGCGTCTTGAAAAGCAAATGAGGTTGAAGTACCACGACGTCCATAAAACAATACCTGTTCGCCTCGATTAACCGTGGCATGCTTCATTTCTTTTACCGAATTAAATACAACGGTGGATGCTCGTTCAACAGGAGGGTTAACAACGCCACGTGTCCATTTTGACTTTCGTCCAGCATTTACAAATTGAGTGTCTTTTTTCATCTAAGCTAAACCTTGTTCAATTTAATTTATTGTTGAGGAAATACCACCCCAAACAACCGTCTAGCCATCTAAACAGCCATTACATAAACACTTTATAACCTTAAACTCATCAATGTGCACTAATTTTCTTATATCTTTCCATTCTTACATCAAATCATTAGCTAAATGAATTCATTTTACGTTTTTGGCATTCAGTTATTCAAATATAGAGGAAAAAAATAATATAAGTGCTAGTCTATGGTAGTCACGATGAAGTGACAACTATAGAAATCTGGTAGTACTATAGTAATTACCCATATACAACAAGGAGTTATGGTGTCGTGCATCTACCAATGACAGACAGAGTAATGCTCGTGAATTACGAGGAAAATAATGGTGATACTTGTATGTACCAATGCAAAATACCAAAGCCAAGCACAAATACCCAAAGGGGCTCACTGGTTATGGTCTACGATTTTAAGTCTGAAGAATATAGAATATTGAATGTGGACCAGATACTTTCTTATGAATTAAGCTGAGTCAACTAGTTAGAACAAACCTAATTGACTACTGGTGATATTATCGAAACTAGTACCAATAAAAGGTAGAATATCATCAGCTATTGGTTTTATCTGTCTATCGATATAGAAGTCATAATCTAGCGAGCTGACAGCTAATTCTTTCGGTTGAACACCATCAATGGTTATAACGTACTCTATCCTACTACCTCTCCTGTATTTTGGATTAAGGCCTTCTTTTTCCAAGCGATTATTTGCAATAATCGCTGCTTTGATATGAGGAGGAGTATTTACATAATCTTCTATATTTCTTCTGAGCTTTTTCATATAGATTAGGTTGTTATCATGCAATCCACTCTTTATTTCACTAACGAGTGATTTTATGTAATCTTCCACAGGCTCACCATTGAATATTAGTCTGTATAACTCCTGCTGGAATGTTTTACTAATTGCAGTCCAATCACTTCGAACCGTCTCAAGCCCCTTAAATACAAGTTTATCGTTAACAAGCCCTGCGTAGCGTTTCTTAGTACCAACACTTTTTAAGTCTTTAACAACTTCCTGACCACGTATAGTAGGCATAAAAAACTGCGTAAAATGAGTTTCAAATTCAATTTCTAACTGACTTTCAATAGCAAAATCAGCTTGAAGTTTCGATTGCCATTTCTCATTAATAAACTGTTGTAATTCAACACCTAAATCCTGACATTGTTCAACGGTTTTATCATCACCCACGTGAACAAAAATAGAGTCTGTATCACCATAAATAACCTGATAACCTTTATCTTCAATCCAAATTTTGGTGGTTTTTAATAACGCATGGCTACGTTTAGTAATAGAGCCTGAAAGTCGAGGATCAAAAAAGCGACACCCTGTTGACCCTAACACCCCATAAAATGAATTCATGATAATTTTAATGGCTTGCGACAAAATGCTATTTTTCTCAAGCTTGGCTTTATCCCGTTCTTGCCATAACGCTTCGATAATGGCCGGTAAAAAATGTTTGTCTCTGGAAAAATACGCACCATCAAAGCCTTCAATAGCCTGTTCTGGTAACTTTAACCCTTCAATCAAGCCCATAGGGTCAATTTTAAAGCTTCGAATAATACTGGGATACAGGCTTTTAAAATCAAGCACCAATACGTTTTTATACAAACCAGGAATAGAATCCATTACATAACCACCCGGGGAAACCAGTCCTTGTAAACCATCCCCCATATTAGGTGCTACATAACCAGCACGATGCAATTTAGGTAAATATAAGTTGGTGAAAGCGGCTACCGAACCTCCAACTCGGTCAATATTAAGCCCTGTTAATTGTGCACGCAACATGGCGAATTCAAGTAATTGGGTATGTTCAAATATTAAAGTCACTAAACGGCAGTCTTCAAGGTTATAGGCTGCTAACGCTAATTTGTCATGGTTAAAATTATCGGTAATTTCTTTCACTCGGTTTTCAACATCATCTACTTTCTTACCCTTGCCTAATAAAGCATTGGCAACAAAGTCGAGTGAAAAGCTCGAGAAATTATAGGTAGCACTTTTCATCAGGTCGATACCGTCAAGCACTACTCTGCCGGCAATGTCGATATAATGTTGTTCGGTATTTTGATTTTTTCGCCAACGGGGCGCTTTACCATCACGACCAATAACAAACGGTATATGGTGTAAATCACAGCGTTTTTGCAATAAGTTAAAGTCGAACTGCACCACATTCCAACCAATAATAATGTCAGGGTTATTATCATGTATCCAAGTGATTAAGCACTGTAACAATTCTTTTTCGTCAACTAACCAAACAATATTATTGGCAACCTCTTCGGCTTCATCGACTGCTAACTTACTGGTGCTAATGGCATCAAACGTGGCCTTTTGATCACCGATCATCAAAATAGTTTTAAGTGGTTTTCCGTTTAAGTCATGAGAATATAAGCCTATCGAATACAAGTGTCCTTGCATTGAACACTCAATATCTAACGACACCATCGACAAAGTTAACTTGTCTAGGGTATCGCTAGCGGGTATGGCTCGACACTGTTTTGCTTGATAAAGAGGAAACTGGTGTTTTCGCTTGGAGTTGTTCAATGTCTGTTGCTCTGCCACATTAAACTGCGCGCTTGCCGTGACAAATCGTTCCATTAAATAACGGTCATCAGGACGAAAGTCGTCTTCATAACATTTTATGTTTTCTAACTTTAACAACTCTTTTGCGCGATAAAAATCACGCATTTTAGAAAAGTATATGCCACTAACTGCTTGTTGATTAAACGTTTTAAGTTCAAGGGGTGTTATTTTTTGATAGCCAACTTGCAACTCTGAAAACAATTGTTTTACTTGGCCCACTTGCTCGTTTTCAACAAAGAACAATGCCGATTGCTCTTCAACAACCACATTTACTGCACCCATTTCTGTTTTAAGCCAGAATGAAAGCGCTATACCTTGTTTAGTATCATAGGCTTGCCGCGTTAATAAAAAGCCCGAAACAAGTGCTGATGAAGAGTTTTTCGAAGAAATTGTCATCAAAAGGTTCTAATTACTGCAATTAAACTGTTAATATATACAGCATTGTATACACAAAATTGCGATTAGGAAACTATGAGCATCACACTCGGTTAATCATTATGCTATCTGACAAAATTAAACAAGCTATACGTAGTGCCTATAAATCGATTGGTGAAAACCTTACCAACTTTAATCCTCGTAAACAGCAAACGTTTTTAATTGCTGAGATAGCCAAAACCCTTGCCGGAGATTACGACAAGTTAAGAAAGATCATAACCATTGAAGCTGGTACGGGTACAGGTAAGTCATTAGCTTACTCTTTGGGTGCTATTCCTTTAGCTCTTACCAGACAAAAAACCGTCTGTATTTCTACCGCAACCGTAGCGTTGCAAGAACAACTGGTGGATAAAGACTTACCGTTTTTGAAAAAGCACTCGGGCTTAGATTTTAAGTTTGGTTTGGTAAAAGGCCGACAACGTTACGTTTGCCAGCAAAAACTCACCGCAGCCGTGTCAACAGAAGATAACCCTCAAGCGGGTTTTACTTTTGCGCAAAAACCTAATGAATTAGACATTAAATTATTAAAAAATTTACATAAAGCATTAACATCTAATCAATGGCAAGGTGATCGAGATTCGTGGGCCGATCCCATTCCACAACATATTTGGCAACAAATTCAGTCAGACAAACATAGCTGCATTAAACATCAAATTGAACATACTCATTGTCCTTTTCATAAGGCAAGAGAAACTATGGATGAGTGTGAAGTACTCGTAGTTAACCACAGTTTACTGTTAGCTGATCTTGAATTAGGTGGTGGTAGAATATTACCCGCCCCTGAAGATACTTTTTACATTATTGATGAGGCGCATCACCTCCCAAAAGTAACGCGTGACCACTCCAGCGCAAGTATCACCTTAAAGGGAAGCCTTGAATGGCTTGAAAAGACCAAAGATTTAGCCGGTAAGATGGGCAATATAATCAAATCTAATTCGGCGATATCTCCTTCATTAAAACTTGCTGATGATTGCCAAGATTTAACCATTGAATTGCAAAAAGTTTTAACGTTCGTCGACAATAATCAAAGTGTTTATTTTAATAACTCAGCGGTTAAAAATAATAAATTTGCCAAAGATGACGATGCCGCACAGTTTCGTTTTGAAAATGGTATTGTGCCAAAAGAGCTAAAAAACTTTGCTGAAGATTTAGCCGAGCTCAGTAAAAAATGCTTAACCCACAGTAATAAACTTTATAACTTGTTAATGGAGTCAGTCAAAGATGGCGATACACAAAGTTATCTTGCCGAACCTCTATTAGGTGAGTCAGGTTTTATTATTCAACGATTAGAAAATTTTAATGCGTTATGGCAAATGTATGCCAAAACCGATAGTGAGAAAGGCGCGCCACTTGCCCGTTGGATGGAAAAAATCACCGGTAAACGACAAGATTATTTACTGTCAGCTTCGCCTATTGAAGTAGGTTTCAGCTTAGAAAACATGTTGTGGTCAAAATGTGAAGGGGCTGTATTATGCTCAGCCACCATATTAGCGTTAAATTCATTTGATCATTTTCGTAGGCAAGTAGGCTTGCAAACCAATGATGGCTCTCAATATCAAAAAGTAGACTCGCCTTTTGATTATCAAAACAATGCGACACTGCACATCTCAAACATGAAAAATGAGCCTAGTAGCCAGCAATTTACCGACGAATTAATCAGTGAATTACCTGATATTATTAATCAAGACAAAGCCACCTTAGTACTCTTCTCGTCTTATTGGCAAATGGAAAAGGTTGCCAGGGCATTAAGAGAAGAGCATAAAATGTTGATTCAAATTCAAGGTGAACAATCTCGCCAACATATTATCGAAAATCATAAAAAGCGCTGTGACAATGATGTAGCCAGTATTATTTTTGGTACGCAGAGTTTCTCTGAAGGGCTTGATTTGCCGGGTAAATATCTCACTAATTTGATCATCACCAAATTACCGTTTTCGGTGCCAACCTCCCCGGTAGAAGAAGCTCAAGCAGAATATATTACCGTTAAAGGTGGTAACCCTTTTATGTCTATTTCAGTGCCTGATGCGTCTAAAAAGTTGATCCAAGCCACGGGTCGCTTGCTGAGAAATGAACTAGATACCGGCATGATCACTATTATGGATAAAAGATTAAACACAAAACGATACGGCAAAGACCTATTAGCGTCTTTACCGCCCTATCGTCGTACATGATTTATTAATAATTACCTACCGTTTGTTGGTCAGCTTCCTGGCTATTGTTATGTTGAAGCTTGATCACCACGCGGCGATCATAAAAGCTGGCCTGTTTTTCATTATTTGCCACAACCGGTGCTTTTTCACCAAAAGCGAATAGGTTGATTCTACCTGCTTCGATGCCTTGATCAATCAAAGCATCTTTAACCGTTTTCACACGTGCGATAGACAAGGCATGGTTCAATTCATCACTGCCTTGTAAATCAGTATAACCAGACAAATCAATGTTCAGGTGTGACGCCTGTTCAAGTATGTTTGCTAATGCTTGAATTTGTGATAGATAATGCGGCTTTAGCTCACTAGAGCCCGTTGAAAACTGCAGGCTCATCAATAAGTTTTCTGCTTGAAGTTGTTCAATGTTTTGCTTTTGTTGTAATGCTAATAATTCAGCATGGTACGCTTGTTCAGCATATTGAATTTTTTGTTGGTATTTTTCTAACGCTATTTGATGACTACTTTGTTGTTGGTTTAATTGCACGGTTAGTTCATCTCGCTGATCGGTTAAATTTATATGTTTCGCAGTTGCCAGACCAATGAGTCCCGTTACCATTGCACCAATGGGACCCGCTACCAGCACACCAATAACAGCGCCAGTACCAAAACCTATATTTTCATTGTCTTTCTCTGCCACGGTTTTCATTGGTACTGATATTTGAGAGCTCTGCTTCGCCATCACAGGGGTTGTTGAAACCGCTAAGATAAGTGCACAAGCAAGGGTTGATTTTTTAACTAATGGAGTAATATTCATTTTTCTATCCTTTATGTTTGTTAATGAGTTATCAAGTCAGCAATGTGCTGTTCTTCATTTGATGTATCTATTAAAACAAAAGAATCAGACGCTTTTACGACCCTAAAAAGGCAAAGCAATGAACAAATGTGGCAACAATATGGCAATTAACACAAAAGCGCGATTTTGGCCTTTATTTTAGCTATAGTGCTCAAAAGCCAAGATAATTAGCAGAAGATATTTCATTGAAACGTATAGCCATTGTAGAAGACGAAGCCGCGATCAGAGAAAACTACGCTGATGTATTACGCGCGCAAAACTATCAAGTTCAAACCTACGCCAATAGAGAGTCTGCAACGCAAGCTTTTGCCGTTAAATTGCCACATTTAGTGATCTTAGATATTGGCCTTGAACAAGAATATGATGGCGGCTTTATGTTATGCCAATGGCTAAGAAATATCTCCACCACCCTACCTATTATCTTCCTCACCGCCCGAGATAACGACTTTGATACAGTGTCAGGGTTACGAATCGGTGCTGACGATTATTTAACTAAAGACATCAGCCTTCCTCATTTAACTGCGCGTATAGCCGCGCTTTTTCGTCGTGAAGATGCTTTAAAACAACCTCAACAAAAAGAACAGCTATTTACTTTAGGCGCGCTTGTTATTGATAGCGAACGCATGGCGGTGACTTGGCAAAATACCTTGGTTGATTTAACCATTACTGAATTTTGGATGGTGTATGCGTTAGCTAAACAGCCTGGTCATGTAAAAAACCGCCAACAATTAATGCAAGACTCTAAAATTTATGTTGATGACAGCACAATTACCTCACATATCAAACGCATCAGAAAAAAGTTTATGTTTATCGATGAACATTTTGACTGTATTGAAACCGTATACGGCATGGGTTATCGCTGGAATCAAGAAAAACACACTCAACATGAGTGTTAAAGCATGAAGCTAAGGTTTGGGTTACGCAGTAAATTATTATTACTTTCTACTTTTTTGATCACCATTCCTTGGTTTGGTTATCAGTATGTCTGGGAGATGGAAAAATATTTACGATTTGGGCAAGAGCAAACCATTTTAGGAACCGCAAGAGCATTAGCAACTGCCTTACATGAACGGCCAAACTTATTTAATAACCAAGCAAGTTTTTTACCTAGTGTTGAAAAAGGCAAAGACTTATACGGCTACCAGTTGTCTCAACCCATTAATCTCGATGGTCGCCATCAAGATTGGCCAAACTTTATCAATAAGGCTCATTTTTATGGTGCTGACAACCTGTTACCTACAAAGAAAAAAACATCATTAATCAATGGATTGTCGTTAAACTATACTGCCAGTATCGGTAAATACGACAAGTACCTTTATTTTTTTATCAGTGTCGTTGATGACCAGTTAATTTATCGCCATAACAATGGTATAAGTTTATCGCAAAATGATCATTTAGCT
>Ga0209395_1008315_pt1 | contig 10613 bp, 12 predicted proteins | sample GOMGulsemesocosm_3_FD_184635 | JGI IMG/M metagenome (GOLD analysis project Ga0209395, IMG submission 184635) | Methane-oxidizing microbial communities from mesocosms in the Gulf of Mexico - GOM9D Gulf of Mexico (SPAdes) (version 2) | ecosystem: Environmental > Aquatic > Marine > Cold seeps... | reverse complement strand
CTACAGTACACCGCGTCCCTACGCCTTATTATCAATTAGAAACAATGGCCTTTATTCAAAAAGACAGCAATATTATTATCAATAACAAAGATGATCTCGCTAAATATAAAATCGCAAAAGTAAGGGGTGTAAAACACACTAATAACATTACCAAAGGATTAGATACTTTTGATTTTAACTCAACAGAACAAGCACTCAGATTTGTTCAAAAAGGCCGTGCTGATATTGCTTTAACTAATACAACAGATGGCCTAATGACGCTTAAAAGGTTTCATATAAAAAACGTTATGCCTATTGAAAACCCACTGGCTACTTTAGAGTTATTTCATTACATTCACGCAGACCATAAAAGTTTAGTGCCTCGAGTAGATGCAAAAATCAAAGAAATGAAACTAAATGGAGAACTTGCCCAGATAATTGAAATTGCAGAAAATGCTATATTTAATAATTAAATCAATTCAGATAATCGCTTATATATGCTTATATGCTTATGCAGATAGCTCAGGGTCTTAATACCAAATTGGTGTACTCAATAAAAAGTGTCATTCCCAAGTTGTTTTATCGGGAATCCATTGTTGTATTCAAAGATAGATCTCCGATTAAAACACTTCGGAGATGACAACCTGAGTTAAGTGCATAGGCACGTATTCTTATTAAAACATTCGTAAGCCACATTTTATATCCAATTGATTTAACAAATAAAAACAATGAGTTTCATCAAAATGTATTGCCATATAAACCCCAGCTAAACCTTTATCTACGAAAGTTGAACGTGCAATGCACTCTGCTTGTAAATAGTGAACCTATCACGCTATTAAGTTCTATTTAAATTTATGATTATCAAAGTGCGATAAAGAAAAGTCTAATATGGCGGTTTAAACTATCTATATTTAAAAAGATGTTTTAACCTGTTATTCATAAATTCTCTGTAACTAATATAACAATAATATGATCGACAAACTATTTGTATATGGCACGCTAGGTCCAGATCGACCTAATGAGCATATTCTTTCAAATATTGGTGGAAGCTGGGAAAATGCGAGTCTCATAGGTTTATTGATTAATGAAGGTTGGGGTTCTGAAATGGGCTACCCTGCTTTAAAGTTAGATAAACAAGGCAAAAAGATTGATGGCTTTTTATTTACCTCCCATAATCTAAGTCATCATTGGCATGAGCTAGATAAATTTGAAGGTGACGCCTATTTACGAGTATTAACTCAAGTTACATTAGCAGATGGAAGCACGGTTCAAGCCAATGTATATACATTAAATAAAGAGTAACATTGGCCTTTTAACTTATTTTGTAGGGGAGAAAATGGAACGTAGACAATTTATTAAAATCTCAATTGGCGCAGTTGTCTTAGGCGCTCCTACAGGAGTCTATTTTTCAATTGAAGAAACAAATCAATCCGAACTTAACATTTCATCGGCTTTAAATACATTAGATAAATTATCAAACAAAACGCTTCAAAGTTCAGGTGAGTGGGCACTTTACGAAATCTTCAACCATTGTGCTCAAAGTATTGAGTATTCCATGAGCCAATATCCTGAACATAAATCGACTGTATTTAAAAACACTCTAGGTAAGTTAGCATTCTCGATTTTTTCATCTAAAGGAAAAATGACACATGGATTAGCAGAAGTGATTCCTGGTGCTCCTTCTATAAACTCAAATACAAACACACTAATTGCATTAAAACGTTTAAAACAATCATTCATAGATTTTCAAAACTATACCGGTGAGCTAGCACCCCATTTTGCATATGGAAAATTAACTAAAAGTGATTATAAAATTGCGCATATCATGCATTTAAATAACCACCTGCAAGAAATAAAAATCACTTAAATAAATTAAAGCTTTATATAGTAATTTACACTCCCATTATATTTATATTAAAAAGGCGGGATAAGCTATTAATAAATTTGCAGGGTATCAGATCCACTATGCCCAGCATAAATATACAAATACCTATCAAATTAAAACGACCTACCCAACATTAAGATTTAGATTTTAAAATAAAAAAGCTTAATATTTTATTTAATAACCAATATAAAATGACACTGCTAGTGATGCCGATTAATGAAAACCATTTTTCTTGCCATTGCATCGCACCTGGCTGTGCATTAAATGACAATGAAACTTCTCCCGTTGAATAATACCATATACCAACATCTGGATTTCCAATATGCATTACTGACATAATAAAAATCATTATCACCCAAAAATAGCCCATTCCAAGTACCAATGTTGCTAGCCCATGGTAAATACCTTTGTGCGCATTGCTTTTCAAACTTTCAACTATGGCTAAAGGGTTACCTTTTGATGCTTTTTGATAAAGTAAAATATCAGCGATTAGCGGCTCTAAATATTCTTCTGGCGAACCCAAACATGAAATCGCATTAATTAACCGGACTTCTTCGGTTTCAATTTGCTTATTATCATTCGCGTAAAAATCATTATTAGCTGTAGATTCAAATAAGTGGCTAAGAATTTCCATTCTGATATCTTCACGTTCTTCTTCAGGGAGAGTTTTTAGCTTATGAATGAGTTCACAATCACTTTAATTATCAAAGTTATTGTGAAAGTGATACTTGGATTAATATCACCCAATTTAAGGTTAAAGCTTAATGCACGCAATAATAGTAGAAGACGAACCCGCGATTTTAAGACGTTTAGAACGTCAAATTACTGAGTTATTAGGAGAAAAGTTAGAGCGACTAAAATGCTTTAATAATTTAGACGATGCGCAAGATTATATAAGCCAACAATCAATTGATGTACTTTTTTTAGATTTGAATTTACGGGGACAAAATGGATTCAACATGTTAAGTGCACTCACCGCATCAAGCTTTCATACTATAATCATTTCTGCATACGCAGATAAAGCAATTGAAGCTTTTGAATATGGTGTATTAGACTTTATTGCTAAGCCTTTTACCAAAACGAGGCTTGAACAAGCAATAAATAGATTGTCTGATACACATCAGCGTCAGGATTATGGGGTGCGTTATCTGAGCGTAAAACAAGCCAGTACCACAGTGTTAATTGAGATCAGCCAAATAGACTATATTGCAGCTTCAGGTCATTACAGTGAAGTTTATTTCAATGATATGACTCGACTACATGACAAGTCTATACAAAAGCTTTTACCTTTACTTCCGCTAAATTTTGAACAAATACATCGTTCTTATATTGTAAACATGAATAAAGTCACAAGCTTAAAAGCTGAACCCGGAAGTAAGTACAGCCTAGAATTAAAAAATGGTAAGCAATTACCAATAAGTAGAACCCAATATAGTAAAATCAAAGATAAGTTAAATGCTTAATTTTATCAGACATATTTCTAATAAATCTGATAACAGTCAATTTATAATAATTTAGATAGAGGTAAGTTTGCCTTTACCACTTCATTTCTCCCATATGTACTTTTGCGCCAATATTGAGTGCTATTGGTAATTGTGCTTCTGGAAATGACTTGGTCATTGAATTTATTAAACTTTGTGCATTTTCACTTTGTTTTTTCGATTGTTCAAACACGTTTAAGTAGTTCAAAGTGTAACTAATATTGCTTGCATCAATTTTTGTACCGGCTCTCATATGACCTGGCACTACAATTTTTGGTTTTAATTGCTGCATATCATCTAGCTGTGCTTGCCAAGCTGATAACTGTTCAGTTGTTTGGGTATCCGCAGTCCAAGCATGTAACCCGCCAAATACAGCGACATTTCCAATTACGGCATTAATAGATGGGATCCAAATATAAGGTCTATGTGCTAATTCACCAGTACCTCCTTTAATTTCAACTTTATAACCATCTATCATAAAACTAGATTTATCATACGATTTTGGTAGCACTGGATTCTTTGGCGCATTGTTACCCATTTTTGGAGTCCAATAACTCACTTTAGCCTGCATTTTTTGTTCAATTACTTTTTGCACTGCGGGTGTTGTCAGTATCTGAGCTTCCGGGAATATTCGTTTTAAGATTTCAGCACCAAAGTAATAATCAGGATCGGCCTGACTAATAAAGATTTTAGTCAGTTTTTTTCCTGAGTCATGTACATTGGCTGCAATACGTAATGCATCCGCTTTGGTAAAACCAGCATCAAAAATAACGGCTTCAGTATCACCATAAACTAATGTTGAATTAACATGAAAGCTATTACTATCAGCGTTGTATACCTTGAGAGATAACACATCTGCCTGTGAAAATTGAGACACAGTGCCTAATAACATTGATGTGATCAGCAGTTTTACTTTGTTCATTCTTTTTCCTATTACTTTCTAAATTAAGTTGTAGGAAATAATAAAGAATTGATTTGCTCAGATATACGTACAATAATGAACAACATTGTTTCATATTTAGAGCATATTAGTGGATAGAATTACTGCAGCTCAAGTATTTGTAGATGTTGCTCGTTCAGGTAGCTTTACCGCAACTGCTGATAGGTTATCTATGTCACGTGCTATGGTAACGCGATACGTTGAAGCAATGGAAAACTGGTTTGGTGCTAGATTACTTCATCGTACAACAAGAAAAGTAACCTTAACCACTTTAGGCGAGCAGTGCTTAGAAGAAGTAGAAAACTGGTTAAATACTGCTTTTCAGTTGGTATCTAAGGTAAAATCTGCAGATGAATTATCTGATTCAATCAGAATCGCTACTAGCATGTCGTTCGCACATGCACAATTGATGAAACCTATCAGTCAATTTATGCTAAAGCACCCAAAAGTAAAAATAGATATTGATGTTCAGGATAATACGACTGATTTAATTAATAGTAGAATCGACTTAGCAATAAGAATTGCCTCTACCCCTGATTTATCATTAATTGGTAAACCAATTGCAAAATGTCGCTCTGTAATGGTCGCAAGTGAAAGCTACCTTGGGACAATGCCTGAGATACAAATTCCTGAAGATCTTACAGCACATCAATGTGTATCACATAGTAATTTTGAAAGAGAAGTTTGGCATTTAAGCCAAGATTCAATTCATAAGGCAATTACCATAAATAGCAGGTTAACAGCAAATGATGCCACTGTTTTGCTTGATGCGGTAATATCCGGTGCGGGGATCTCAATGCAACCGACTTATTTAGCACAGCAACTAATTAAACAAAATAAATTAATTTCTGTGCTACCAGATTGGTCTCCTAATGAAATGCGTGTTTACGCTTTATATTCATCACGAAAATTTCTATCACCTACAGTCAGAGCACTTATTGATTATTTAAGTGAATATTTTATTAAAAATCCATGGGATTGAGCTGTTAGTCTTTTATGTAATCTACTATATACACTTTCAATAATTTAGAGCTTGGAATGAGTACTGTTCAAGGTAATACTGCAGTTTTTGAAGACTTTAAATTAATGTCAAATTGAAAATTTCTCTGCTTTGGGTGCTTGTCATGTTTTGCTATGTGTACTGTGACTATATACAAATCTATGTTCCAGAAATAATAGCCCAGGCTATGGAAGTTAAAAAGACTTCTGCCGTATAAATAGAGTTCGCTGTTATTGCTATATTTATAGCTGTACCTAGTATTATGATTTTTGTCTTTAGCTCTGAAGTCAAACATTAATAGATTACTAAACATAAGTGTGGGCATATTTTTTATAATGACAAATATTCCGTTTAATTTATTTTAAAGAGAGACAAAAACAATCGCTTTTGTCTTCTAGTTTCCAAACCTTTGTCATTAATTTGTTATGAAGTACAAAAAATTTAGTTCTACTGCCATATAAAGCCGGATACATGAGCGCCCATGAATGTTTCGACGAAAATATTTTTAGCACTATATTGAGCGTCTTGTGCAGCCCCCATACATACTAATAAAGGTAATAAGTGCTCTTCACGAGGATGAGAAAAACGTGCATTTGGAGCTTGTGCCCAATTAACAATGTTCTCATGTGTTTTTTGCCCTAGTTGATCATGTTCAAGTACAGACTTATTTAGCCACAGATCAAATTCTTGGCTTTTTTGCAAAGTCTTAGGGTCTTTCATTATCATATTTCTCTGCCAAGCCTGCATGTTATGAAATGAAAAACCAGAGCCTATAATAAGCACACCATTTGCTGACAAACTGGATATTGCTTTGCCTAAATCAAGATGGCTTTGAGGGTCAAGGCTATTCACTAGTGAGAGTTGTACTACAGGTATATCTGCTTTTGGATACATTAATTTTAATGGTACAAATGTGCCATGATCAAACCCCCGAGTATCATTAAGTCTGCCTTTAATTCCGTTTTTACCTAAAAGCGTTAATACTTGCTTTGCTAGTTCAGGCTTTCCTGGGGCTGGATATTGAATTTCATAGCATTCTTTTGAAAAACCATGGTAGTCATAGATCATTTCAGGTGCTGCCGTACTTGATACTGTTGCTTCTCTTTCTTCCCAATGCGCACTGATCATTAATATCGCTGTAGGCTTTTTATATAATTTGGTTAAGAAGTTGTTATCAATATTTGTTAAAAACTGGGTTAAAGCATGATGATTTGGCTCATCTAATAATGGCATAGGGCCACCACCATGGGGCACAAAAATAATCGGCATTTTGTTATTTTTTACAGTCATAATTTACATTAACTCGTTTGATTAAAATCGAATGTAATAGCACTAATCATGATGTTTTTAGTGCTTATATATATTTATTACTGAACCTTTAATGTCGAGAAACTAAATAGGCTATCCTGTTTTCGTAGCAAAAAAACAATGGCAGCTAAAGCTGCAAGAACAATAGCAGGTACAGCCATAACGATTGGATCAAATGTTATATGGTAACCAATAGCACCTAACATAATGACAGTTAGCCCTGATGCTGCTAAGGCACTGAGTTTTTTCACAAATAATGCGACAGCCCCCAATACTTCACAAGCACCAATGAAGTAACCAAACCATAGTGGTAACCCCATATTTGCAAATGATTGATGTAACATTTCAACTCCCATTAATTTACCGATACCTGCGGCCCCCATAGAAACTGCCAATAAAGTAATTACAATCCAAGTTGCGATAGTCTTAAATTTATTCATGTTGTTTTCCTGTTCAAATAATGTTGTTTCTAATAGATGAAGCTAGTTTAGATTCAATATTAATAAATTAAAATCTAATTAATATTGATAAGACCTAAACTTTTACTTAATATATTAATTTTTAAAACCACCCTATATAGACAGACTTTTTCAAATTAATTGACGCTGTTCTAATGAATGCAGATCTAAATATGCTAACAAGAGAAAACTTATGACACTTGAACAATTAAAGATGTTAAAAATGGTCGCAGAAGAAGGCACGCTAAAAGCCAGTAGTGAACGATTATTTAAGACTCAAGCAGCGATTAGTCAGGGCATTAAGCAGTTAGAACGTCAGCTGGGGCTTCAATTGTTTGACCGTCAAAAGTACAGATTAGTATTAACGGCACATGGACAACAGATATATCAACGCGCACTTAAATTATTGAACCAAGCTAAAGAAATAGAAATGCTTTCTCAACATTATGTTACAGGTAATGAAGCAAGCATTACCCTCGCATTTGAAGGCTCGTTCAATTTAACTAAAGTCTTATCTGTGTTAGAAAAAGTTAGAAGCACGTATTCTGATACAGAGATAATTCTGCAGCAAGAATATGTAACGGGTGCATTTAACGCCCTTGAGCATGACGATACTGATATCGTCATTTCACCTGCAGACGCTCTAAGGATTAATAATAAAGATTTGGAGGCTTTACCTTTATATAAGGGCAAGTTAATTAATGTAGCAGCGCCGCAATTGATTTCACGGCATCCTAACTTAAAGCATGTTGAAGAGTTGAGCAAAGAATATCAAGTCGTTGTTAAAGACTCTGGAACGGGATCTCAGGGACAGACTTTTGGTGTAAAAGATGGTCAACGATGTTGGTACGTAAATGATTTAACAACAAAAAAAATATTAACACTCAGTGGACTGGGTTGGGGTAGATTGCCTAGTTACTTAGTAGAGGAAGATTTAAAAAATGGTTCCTTAAAAAGACTTCATTTGACTGATGCTGAAAATGAACTGGAAATAACCTATTATGCAATTAAACAACGTACAAAAATTCTAGGGCCTGTGGCTAATCAACTTTGGCAAAGTTTAAGGGTTTTATCAGAGAATAGTTAGATAGGAATGAGTTCTAAATAGGCTGCTATTCTTTTCAGGATCAATCTATACTCTTAACAGGTATACAAGAGAATTAACCGTTTACAAATGGCTCAATATCCTCTTTATGCCTTAGTTAACATAACTATATATTGTTTCCTTAAATCAAAAAAAGGCATTAACTTTAAATGCCTTATAAAATACATTCATTATTGTTCTTTATTTAGGCAAACTAACCAATATCTCTTTTTTAGCAAATAAAAATTTTAATGGAATATGTAAACGTTTACGCCATGAGTTTTCTGAATGGTTATCTCCTTTAAATGAATGAGTTTGCCAATTACTTTGATCATACCCTTTAGCCAGCATCAATTTATCTACTCGTTTTTGTAATGGCGGGTAGTAAGCGTCAATATCAACAGTACCATGATCAAAATAAAAGCGATGTTTATCTGCTTTTGGTAAATGATTTTCGACATAGCTGATCAGTGCATCTGACATCGGTAATGGACTATCAGGCATAACTCCGAGCCAATGAGTTGATAAACATGCCGCTCCTGAAAATATCTCTGGGTATTCACTCACTGCATACATGGAAATCAATCCGCCCATACTAGAACCCATTATAAAAGTATTTTCGGATTTTGTGTGAACCGGAAAATGGCTGTCAATATAAGGCTTTAGTTCAGTCACTAAAAATTTAAGGTATTTATCCGCTAAAAATTTAACTTGATAGATTTCATTATCAGTTGCAACTTTTGATTTATCTAAATAACTAATCGCTTTTTGTGGCATATATTCAGGCCAGCGTAATTCATCAACGTTATCTATAGCCACAACAATAAAAGGTCGCACTTTGTTGCTATTAATAAGCTCGCCAGCAACATCATCAACGGCCCATTCTTGATTATTCCATGTGGTTTTGCTATCAAACTGATTTTGGCCATCATGCACATATAATACATCATATTTTTTTTCTGAAGAGAAACCGTCTGGCGTCCAAACATGCACATTTCTCGTTTTAACAAAACGTGAGGGGAAGTTTTCATAAGTCGTTAAATTTCCGGAGGAAACGTGCATCAGTTCTATGGTTTTAAGGGTTGTGTCTAGCGAATCAGCATTAACATATGCTGATATCCAAACAAGCAATAGCAGAGTTTTCTTTATCATATCTCGTCCTATTTAAGGATAAAGTAAAAAACTAACCCTATAACTGAACGCTTGTTTTTTAAACTTTTTTTTATATGAATACGTATTCAAATTGAGTGTCTAGGTATCAAATTTTCTTTTTATGTATAAGTGAAAAATCACAACTGACTAATTAACGATATTTTGCTGATGTTATAAATTCACCAAAAGACTCACACCAAACTACAAGCGTATTAAATTTTTCTAGCGGCGTATCTGGTGCTATTTCTACAACAAAGTTTTCAAAAGTATTTACATCACCAAGTTGGATCATTGAATGTTTTAGTTGTTCAAATTGCGCTTCAGTTTCAACAAATTTAGGCGATAAATAAAGCTTATAGTCAGGCCCAGGAGCGAGTTTCCCCATCAAAGTAACATAGTTTTCCCCAATTGAAACTTTGCCTTCCCCCCAATGAAGTAAGTCACTGCCTTTAAGATCTCGATTAAATTCAGTAATATACTTTGCATCTAAAGACATGCGCTCTATTTTGGCTGTTGTGGGAGCAGGTGGCGCAGTCAGTATCGGCAAAGAATAAATACCGATTGCGATACCTAAAGCACCTATAAGTAGATGACTCACAATCAATAATAGTATTGTTCTTAATTTCATGATTATCCTTGGATAATATTTTAATTTTAATAGAAATGAAATATAGCTTTAAGAACTAATAACGCTATTTCATCTTTATTAAATCAGATTTAAAAATTATTACATCGCATTAATTTAATCCCACCAACCTCTGTTGAGAAACCAAAACTTGAATAAAAAGCTTCCATTTCAGGCAAGCAATATAGCTCAAACTGTTTTACCTTCATCAATTTTTCATGTGTTTTGACTAGCTCCATCAGTCTTTGCCCTAAGCCTTTACCTCTATACTGAGCATCTACCATTACATCAAAAATAAATGCCTTGTAGATAAAATCACTCATGATCCGAGTAAATCCAATTAGATTGTTATTATTATCTAAAATTCCGATACAAATTTGAGATCCCTGCACGCAGTTTGTAACATCTTCAATAGAACGATCTTGCCCCCACCCCATTGCTTTATACATCTGGGTAAGTTGTTTAATATGATTATCTGAAAAGTTATAAATGATTGTCATAAATTTAATCTTTAATGCGCTTAATTCTAAGTTAAGGTTATCACGAAATAGCTTCACTATTTAAATTGAAATAAATCATTGAGTCTCAGTTGATCGCGCCTTGATTAAATGGCTGATCGGCAAACGGCATAGCCAATAAGTCATTATCAGTAAAGGGATAATAGGCAGTATCCATAGCAGGCCTGAATTTAGTATTAAGTC
>Ga0209395_1008314_pt1 | contig 10613 bp, 3 predicted proteins | sample GOMGulsemesocosm_3_FD_184635 | JGI IMG/M metagenome (GOLD analysis project Ga0209395, IMG submission 184635) | Methane-oxidizing microbial communities from mesocosms in the Gulf of Mexico - GOM9D Gulf of Mexico (SPAdes) (version 2) | ecosystem: Environmental > Aquatic > Marine > Cold seeps... | reverse complement strand
GGAAATATCCCTAAGGCTTTAGAGTATTATGAAAGTAGTAGAAAAATGAATAAGCATATTGGCAATAAAATTGGAATGGCCACAGCAATAAATAATTTAGGGTTTATTTATTACCATCAAGGTAGTAACGAAAAAGCATTAGAGTATTTTATAGCGAGTATGCAGATTCAAAAAGAATTGGAAAATAAAGATGGACTTGCCAAATCTTTAAATAATATAGGAAATATAAAAGAGAGGTTAGGAGAAACAATTATAGCGCTAGAATACTATACTAAAAGTTTAAAAATCAGTAAAGAGTTAGAAAATAAAGAGGGGATGGCTAACTCCTATAATAGAATAGGGAAAATATATGAAAGGCAAAAAAATAGTATTAAAGCCATGTATTATTTCACTAAAAGCCTAAAATTAGGTAGGGAAAATGGTTTTAAGAAAAGAATTTCAAGTTCATTAAACAGTATAGGTAATCTTTATCTAAAGCAAGGAGATATTGCTAAGGCTAAAAGGTGTGCAACAGAAAATCTAAAAATAGCTCAAGAAATTGGATACCCTACTTTTATTATGGATGCTGCAGAATTGATGAATACTATTTATAAAAAAGAAAATAACTGGAAAGAAGCATATAAAATGAGGGATTTGTTTGTGGTTATGAACGATAGTTTGTTAAATATAAAAGCCAAAGAAGCAATCATTCGTCAGCAAGCAAATCATGAAATTGAGAAAAAAGAACAAGAGATAAAACTACTAGCATCAGAGAATACGGTATTATTAAAAAATGAAGAAGCTCAAGAACTAAAATTAAATAAACGTAAAATTCTAATAATTCTTTTTTCTACGGCATTTAGCTTGGTTCTTATCCTTACTGTAGCACTTTATAGAGGGTATAAAAAGAAACAAGTAATAAATGAGTTATTAGAAAAGCAAAAAGATGAGGTGTCTAGAAAGAATGAAGAAAAAAAAGCAATGCTTAAAGAAATTCATCATAGGGTGAAAAATAACTTGCAAGTAGTAAATAGTTTACTGAAACTTCAATCTCGGGGCATAGAGGATAAACAAGTAGTCGCAATGTTTAAAGAGGCTCAAAACAGAGTGCTTTCAATGGCTTTGCTACATGAAAAAATGTATAGGGCTGATGACTTAAAGCATATAGATGTTAAAGAGCATTTTATGTTATTGGTTAATGACCTTGTAAGCAGTTATTCCGTAGAAAAAAAAATAACATTAGATGTTGATATTGAGGACTTAGATATAGGAATGAGAACTCTGGTTCCTTTAGGCTTAATTATTAATGAAATAATAACCAATTCATTAAAATATGCATTTGAAAATAGTAATGATGGCAAAATTACAGTTCATATAAAACACCTAAAAGGAAAAGTATATGAAATGATTTTAGGAGACAATGGTGTAGGGTTAATTGAAGAAGAAGAATCAACAGGAATTGGAAAAAAATTGATTCAAATATTCGTAAAGCAGCTAAATGGTGAAATGATAAGACTAGATGAATCAGGGACTATTTATAATATCAAGTTTGAAAAAATTGATTAATAATTTTATTGCTAAGCAATATTACTTGTTGGTATTTATGTTAATTTAATATAAGCTTTTCAAAGCCTAGTTTAATTGGGTTTTGAAAAGTTTTTTTATGATAATTATTGAGTGATTTGAGCGATAATTTTATCAATTATAGAGCAGTTTTTAAGGTTTTATTTATACTTCAAACTGATTAGTTGTAAAAATATTTAAAAAAAATGAAATTATTGGCCAGCGAAATCGAGTATTTTGGAATTTTACAGCAGGTAGTTGATGAATATTTTGTTTGTTTTTAACAGTTTAGCTACTTAAAACACCTATTTACCATCTTTTTTTTGAGATTAACATATAAAAAACTAACTTAAGTGAAAATATAATAGCTTGTATGTTGATTCTAAGTAAAAATGTAATATTCATAATCAGTTGCTTATTAATTTCTTCAGCGCTATTTGCGCATGGGGATTTATCAATTAGAATTGAACAGAAAACTAAAGAAATAGCAAAAGATGCTCATAATTCAGAACTATACTATGAGCGTGGGGTATTATATCAGCAACATATTGAATATAAAAAAGCAATACAAGATTATAAAAAGGCAAAAACCCTAGGAAGTGATAATAGGCTTTTAAATTTTAAACTATCCGAAACCTATTATGAAAATAAAAAATATAAAAAAGCTTTAAAAAATATACTATTATGTTTTGGGTCAGAAACTCAAAATGTAAATGTATATAAGCTAAAAGCTAGGATATTACTTAAGTTAGGACGTTACGAGGAAACAATGGTGGCTTATAAATATGTAGTAGATAATACTATTGATATTAGACCTGAAGCTATTATTGAGTACAGCACCATTATTTTAACAATTGATAGTTTAAATTATAAAGGCGCTCTTGAGGCTATTGAACTTGGTTTAGAGAAAATAGGAAGTAATACGGTTACTTTTCAGTTAAAAAAAATTGAGTATCTAAAAAAATCTAATCAAGTAGATAGAGTAATACAACAATACAACCAACTAATAAGTAGTAGTGTGCGTAAGGAATTTTGGTATTATGAAAAATCTAAGTACCAAAATAGTGTAGATAGAAATACTGCGGCTAATATTTCTTTACAGCAAGCAATAATTGCAATAGAATTATTGCCATTAAAATTTAAAAATACTATAGCAATTAAAAAATTGCAAACCCAAATTAATGAACTAGAAAAACTGATGTATTATGATTAACAAAACTACTTTGTATTTTTTATTATTTTTTTCTACAGCCCTTTTCTCACAGACTACTTTTTTTTCCAGCGGAACAACATGGAAGTATTTGGATGATGGTTCTGACCAAGGAATAGCTTGGTATGGAGTTGGTTTTGATGACTCCTCATGGGGGTCAGGTGCATCTGAGTTAGGTTATGGAGATACTCAAGTAACAACGGTAGGGTATGGACCAGATTCTAATAACAAATATCCAACTACTTATTTTAGAAAAACATTTAATGTAGCAGATCATACCTTGTTTAATAATTTAGCAATGGAAGCTATTCGTGATGATGGAATGGTAGTGTATTTAAACGGTGTAGAGGTATGGAAAGATAATATGGCAGCTACATTTGATTATTCTACTTATGCAACAGCTACTGTTGGGGGAAGTGGAGAGACTACTTGGATAACAAAATCAATTTGCAGTAATTTAGTAACAGGAAATAATGTTATAGCAGTTGAAATTCATCAACGATCAGCAACAAGCTCGGATATTAGTTTTGATTTTAAGCTTACCGGGAATACTTCAATCCCTGTAGCAATTACAAGAGGGCCGTATTTGCAAACAGGAACATCAACTAGTGTAATTGTAAAATGGAGAACTAATACCTGTACAGAATCTATTGTAAATTATGGAACTACTTCGGGGATATTGACAAGTAACGAAACTGACAATTCATTACAAATTGATCATGAAGTAAAATTAACGGGTTTGTTACCTAATACAAAATACTACTATGAAATAGCAGATGGTGGTGGAGTTTATGTTTCGGAAAGTTTAGATATGTTTATTCAGACAGCTCCTAATGTTGGAGAGAAACAGTTTTTTAGAGCTTGGATTTTAGGAGATGTTGGTACGGCAAATCAAGACCAGAGAGATGTAAGAGACCAATATTATAATTATGTAAATACAGCGTCAACCAATCCTAATCAAACTGATATGATGTTGTTTTTAGGAGATAATGCATATAATGATGGTACAGATACAGAGTATCAAGCAGCAGTATTTGATATTTATCCTGACATGCTTAAAAAATCAGTAGCTTGGTCAACATTAGGAAATCACGATGGCCATTCTGCAACATCTAGCTCTAATCCAGGGGCGTCAACAGGTCCTTATTATGATATATTTACTTTTCCTACAGCTGCAGAAGCAGGTGGAGTTTCATCAGGAACCGAAGCATATTATTCATATGATTATGGAAACATTCATTTTATAGTACTGGAGTCTCATCAATTGTATAATGATGCAGCGCAAATAGCATGGTGTACGTCAGATATGCAGGCAACTACACAAGATTGGATAGTAGCAATATTTCATCATCCACCATATACGAAAGGGTCGCATAATTCAGATTCTGAAACTCAGTTAGTAGCAATGAGGAATACCTTTTTACCTATTCTAGAAGACAATGGAGTAGATTTAGTACTAAGCGGACATTCGCATTCCTATGAACGATCTTATTTTATAAATGGTCATTACGGTATTTCTAGTACGTTTAATTCAGGTACACATACGGTAGGTGCAAACGGTAATGGTTCAGGAGGATCAGGTGTAGAGTACCAGAAAACTGAAACTGATACTGAAGGAGCTGTATATATAACAGCGGGGTCGTCTGGTAAAATTTCTGGAGGTTCGTTAAATCATAATGCAATGTATGCATCAATAAATGAATTAGGTTCGTGTATATTGGAAATTGAAAATGACGGAGCTACAGCTCAAAATTTAACCGTTAAGTTTTTAAATGATAGTGGAAATATAACGGATGAGTTTATAATTAATAAAACAGGTTTTATATTGTCAGTAGCAGATGAAGTGATAAAGAATAAATCAATAAGTATTTATCCAGTTCCTACTAATACAAAAATAAGCATAGCCCTACATGATAATGAGAAGCTTGAAAATGTAAAAATTTACAATACTATAGGAACTTTAGTTTTTGAAGGTAATGAAGAAGTAATTGATGTAGCTAAATTTCAATCGGGAAGGTATTTAGTCAGTATTAAAACAGATATAAATCAATACTATAAATCTATTCTAGTTAAATAACTACACGAATAGTAAATAAACATTTGTTAACATAACGGCGCTTTATGGTTAATTATGTGTATTAAAACACACTTAAACATGATAATATGCTAATAATCGCTTTTATTTTGTAAGGATTTAATAATTACATATATTTAAAAACATAAACCAATGCTATACATTAAAAATTAAAATGGGGAGAAGATGAGTTGAATTTAAAAAATCGAGTACTATGGAGAACAAAATTACTTTCTCAAAAAACACACTGTTGCTAATATTATTTTATTTAGCGACTATTTTTTCATTTAGTCAAACACTTACGGTTTCAGGAAACGGAACAGCAATAGCGAATCCTGATATGACTCCTTTAATACTCGATGATACTGATTTTGGAGACGTAACTGTGGGTAGTTTTAACTCGAATACTTTTTCATTAAGAGCTACTGTAGCGGATATTCACGGAGTAGTGGTTAGTATAACGGGTTCTACAGATTTTACTCCCGTAAATTCTAATCTTGGAAGAATAAGAAGAAACAGAACAAAAACTCAGGATATTACATTCACACCTAGTTCGGTAGGCTTAAAAACAGCCATTGTTACGGTAACATCTACAGACGGAACAAATACTCCATATACATTTGCAATTCAAGGTAACGGAGTGGCTCCTTCACCAGAAATTAATATTGTTGATAGTGGTTCAAATGGGATTTCTAGTGGTAGTGGAAACAGTCCTTCTGTAGTTAACAGTACAGAGTTTGGATCGACAGATCCATTAACACCAATAAATATAACATATACGATAGAAAATACTGGTTCAGGAATGTTAAACATAGCATCGGCAACTAGTAGTAACGGTGATTTTGTAATAACAACCGCTCCAGGTGGTTCAGTTGTAGGTGGTGGGAGTACTACTTTCACGGTAACGTTTACACCTAGTGTTTTAGGGGTGATTTCATCAATTATTACTATTGTAAATGACGATGCTGATGAAAATCCATATACGTTTACAGTAAGTGGTACAGGTATACCTGCACCATTATTGGGAGCAGGTGGAAATTGGAGTTATTTAGATGATGGATCAGATCAAGGAACAGCTTGGTATGGAATAGGATTTGATTATACTTCTTGGGCAACTGGAAATGCTGAATTAGGATATGGTGATGGCGATGAGGTTACAGTAGTTGGTTTCGGACCAGATTCAAGTAATAAATATCCAACAACTTATTATAGGAAATCATTCACAGCAACTGCTGGAGATGTAGCAAATTCAACATTAGTACTAAATGCTATTCGTGATGATGGTATGGTAGTTTATATTAATGGTGTTCAAGTATGGAGCGATAACATGGCTGCAACTTTTAACTATTTATCTTATGCAACAGGAACTGTTGGAGGAGCAGCAGAATCAACATGGATTACTAAAAGTTTAGCAAATATATTAGTAGTAGGAAATAACGAAGTTGCAGTAGAGGTGCATCAAGTAAGTGCAACTAGTAGTGATACAAGTTTTAATTTTTCATTATATACAGATAATAGTTATGTGTTTATTCCACCTACCGCACCAGATAATGATGCAGATGGAATAGCAGATTATATTGATTCTGATGATGATAATGATGGTGTTACCGATATACTAGAAGGATGTTATACTGCAAACTTAGAAGGGTTAAATTCAACTGGTCTTCCTTCAAATGAAGAATCAATTTTGGCTAGTTTTCCAATTTTAAATCATCCAATGGATGATGGTAACCAAATAGATTTCTCTGTAAGCAATCAAGCAGATTTTAATGATATCACTAGTTACTTTGCAGGTGAGCATGGTTGGGCAATGAGAGTTAAAGGGCCTGGGACATTGGGTACACTTACATTCGATTTTATGAATGATGTAGAAAATCTATTTTTCAAATTAGTAGATTTTGATGAAAATGAAACGTGGACAGTAAATGCTTATGATGATACGAATACTTTAATAGATTTAACAGTAAGTAATAATGTATATCATTTAGGAACATATATTACACAAACTGGAAATACTTTTAATGACCAGTTTTTAGGTTTAGGGGCAAATAATAATGGAGATGTAGTGGCGAGTGATTCTTTTGGATCAGTATACTTTTATTTCCCAGGTGTAAAAATCAGTAAAATAGATTTCTTAGTGGACCAACCAGATGGATCAACAATTCGTATAGCTGCAATGCATTTTTGTGGATTGGATACTGAAGGAGATGGTATAGATGATTTTAATGATGCCGATAGTGATAATGATGGAATTCCAGATTTAGTAGAAGCTGGTGGAGTTGATATTGATGGAGATGGTATTGCAGATGATTTATTAGATACTGATGGTGATGGTTTGGTAGATATGTATGACACAACACCGTTTACATATTTTAGCTTAGAAGTTACAACTATTCCAAATTATGATTTTGATGGTGATACTTTAGTGAATAGAATTGATCTAGATTCTGATAATGATGGTATCGTAGATTTAAGAGAAGCTGGAGATCAGGATACGGATGGAAACGGTATGATAGACGGATTTACTGACGCTGATAATGATGGATACCATGATGCTTATGATGGAGCTGGAAGTATTTTAATAACAGGAGCTGATACAACTAGTGATGGTTTTCCTAATAGTTATCCAAATGACAATACTGATGCAACTGGTTTTCCGAATTTTATGGATATAGATTCAGATGATGATGGAGTTACTGATAATTCTGAAGCTCAGAGTACAGGGGCCTATGTTACCTTAGCGAATTCAGACTCAGATAGTGGAGGGACTTTAGATGGGATAGATGATAATTATGATACTGATAATGTAAACTTTGGTGGTGCAGGAGTAATTCCGGTAGATTCAGATGGAGATGGAACACCAGATTATTTAGATTTAGATTCTGATGATTCAGAAGAAATAGATTCAATAGAAGGACATGATACTAATGGAGATGGAGTAATAAACGGAGCGGATACTCCAAATGCTAATACGGGGCTATTTATTGGTACTGATAGTGATAAAGATGGATTAGATGATGGGTTTGATAATGATATTGTTGCTGTAGACCCAACAAATTTAAACCTGAGTCCAAGTTCTCATCCAAGTTTTGATGCAGGCCCAGATACGGATTGGAGAGCGCCAGCTGCTGCTCTTGATTTTGATGGATTTAATGACCATGTTGACTTTGGAGATAATCATGATTTTACAGGAGCCTTTTCTTTAGAATCATGGGTTTTACAAGAAGCAACAGTTGCAACAGGTACGATTATTTCAAAAGGAGATATGAAAGCTGGAGCAGGAAATCAAAGAGGATATCATTTAAAATTAAATAATAGTTTTCCAAACTTAGTATGGTATGATAATACTGGTGCGGTACAAATCAATTTGGTTTCTCCTTATGCAATAACAAATAACCGATGGTATCATATAGCATCAACATATGATGGTACTACAGCAAAATTATATATTGATGGTGTAGAAGTAGCTAGTGGGACTCCAACGGCTGCTCCTGTAATTGGGACTGAAAAATGCTTATTAGGAGCTAGTTATGATAGTAGTACTCCTACAGTTCCAAAACACTACTTTGATGGTTTTATTGATGAAGTTCGTGTGTGGAATGTAGGTTTGACGGCTACTCAGTTGCACCAAATGATGAATCAAGAAATCGAACAAAATGGAGTGAATGTAAGAGGTAAAGTTGTACCATTAGATGTGTCTGGTGGATTAGCTTGGACAAATTTAGAAGGATATTACCCAATGGTGAATGATAGAATTCAAGACCAGTCAAGTAATACTAAACATGGAACACCAAAGAATATAACTACTATAGAGTTGCAAACAGCACCGTTACCATATGTTTCAATAAGAAATGGTGAATGGGGAGATGTTTCTGCAGCAACACCATGGTTGTATAGTAATTCTGTTTGGGATGCACCAAACGCCATGGGAATTGATGGTGTTACTCGAATTGATTGGAATATTGTACAAACTTCCCATGATATCATTTCTGGAGACAAAAACATTACAATTTTAGGATTAATTTCTGATACAACAAATACTAAATTAACAATTGCAGATCCTATAGAAGCGCAAGATGAATTAAATTCAGGGCAAAGTTTGAGAGTTACTCATTATATTGAGTTAGATGGATCAATAGACTTAATAGGAGAATCTCAATTTATTCAAGATGAAGGAAGTATTTTTGATAATGACAGTGGAGGGTTTGTAGAAAGAGATCAGCAAGGAACAGGAATTAGCTTTAATTATAATTACTGGTCATCTTCTGTAGGAGCTATAGGTTCTGGATTAGGAACTAAAGGAACGGGAGTTCCTAGTGTAAATGGGAATTATACTATTGCAGGAGCATTGTCAGATGGGACTACTACAGCAACTCCGCAGACTATTAATTTCCAACCTGCACATACAGCGGCAGACGGGGCGTTAACGTCACCAATAACAATAAGTACTTATTGGTTATGGAAGTTTAATGGGGTGCATGATGATTATAATTCATGGATTTCAATAGATGAAAATACAAGTTTATTGCCAGGAGAAGGATATACCATGAAAGGAACATCTGGATTAGCAGCAATTACAGATAATCAAAACTATGTATTTAAAGGCAAGCCATATAATGGAGATATAGTGTTGCCAATTGTCTTAAATACTGATAGACTTGTTGGTAATCCATATCCATCAGCAATTGATGCAAATGAATTTATTTTAGACAACATTAATTCTGGAGCAGGAAGAGCATCAAGTAATATCATTAATGGGGCATTGTATTTTTGGGATCATTTCTCAGGAGCAACACATTATCTTTCTGAATATGTTGGAGGATATGCTACATATACTTTAATGGGTGGAGTTAAGGCTATTTCCAATGATGTGAGAATAAATAATAATGGAGACATGGGGACTAAGGTGCCGCAAAGGTATGTAACATTAAACCAAGGATTCTTTGTCATTGCTGCCTTGGACTCAGATGTCGCTAATACGACGACTACGGTTACTGGAGGAGATATTACATTTAAAAATAGTCAACGTGTGTTTAAAACAGAAATTTCAGATCCGTCTGTAAGTTTTAAAAATGCAAATAATACAAGTAATTCGAGTGTAGAAAATGACAGGAAAAAATTTAGATTGTTAATAGAAACTCCATCTGGGTATTATCGTCAGATACTTGCAGGAATTGATGAGGTAGCTACTAATAGTTTTGAGATTGGTTATGATGCACCTTTAATAGAAGAAAATGCTGAAGATGGATTTTGGATGTTTAATGAAAGTAAGTTTGTTATACAAGCAGTAAACAATTTTGATGTTGATCAAGTATTGCCTTTAGGAGTAAGAGTAGCTGAAGGTGGATTAATGAAGTTTAGTTTAGATGGTCTTGAGAATATAGATGCATCACAGTTTATATATTTACATGATAAAGAAACTGATGTATATCGTGACTTAAGGGTTAGTGATTATGAAGTGAATTTATCAGTTGGAGAATATTTAAATCGTTTTGAGATTGTGTTTAATAATTCGGTACTTAATATAGTAGATAATAATTTAGAAGAAACGATTGATGTTTTTTATTCTAATTCGGATAATAGTATTGTGATCAATAATCCTATGCAGGAAAAAATAGAGTCAGTTAGGATGTTTAATATTTTAGGACAGTCAGTTTATGCGTTTACTGAACTTTCAAATAATACAAATCATAAGTTAGAAACTAATGGATTAAGTACCGGAGGGTATATAATCAATATGAAAACTTCAAAAGGAGAATTTGCAACGAAAGTGCTAGTGAAATAATT
>Ga0209395_1008312_pt1 | contig 10617 bp, 7 predicted proteins | sample GOMGulsemesocosm_3_FD_184635 | JGI IMG/M metagenome (GOLD analysis project Ga0209395, IMG submission 184635) | Methane-oxidizing microbial communities from mesocosms in the Gulf of Mexico - GOM9D Gulf of Mexico (SPAdes) (version 2) | ecosystem: Environmental > Aquatic > Marine > Cold seeps... | reverse complement strand
AATGAGTTGCCGTTCGGAGAAAACTATCGGGCCTATTTAGATGCGCTAACATTGGCGCTGGGTGCGCCTGATGCTATCGGGGGCATTGAAGCCGCTCTTAGCTTGCCCGTGGGTGGAGCCTTTGGTCAAGTGGGTCAAGGGGTCACTGAGGAAGCAACACTGGATAATCAGGCACTGTCATTATTTGGACAGTTAGATTGGCATATCAACGATCAGTTGACGGCAACGCTAGGATTGAACTTTTCTCAGGATGAGAAAGAAGCGACATTGGCACAAACACAGGGAGACCCCTTCTCAGCCATTGACTTTGTTCAGTTAGGTGCCGGCCTTATTTTCCAGCAGCTTGCCGCTGCAGGTGTTCCAGCCGATGTTGCTGCAGCACAAGCCGCTGCTCTTAGTACAACAGCCTCTAACCCACTGCTGGGCTTACAAGCCCTGCAGTTTTTACCTCCGCTTGTTGATTATCCCAATGCGGTTGAAGACGGCAAAAGCGATGACGACGACTTAACCTACACTTTACGTTTGTCATACAATGTAAATGATGATCTAAGTGTTTACGGTGGTGTTTCTACTGGGTTCAAAGCGTCATCTTGGAATCTAAGTCGAGATTCTAGGCCCACCGCTGGTGATATTGATGGGGTTCGCGCCGCAGGTTTGGGTGTGAACAATTTAACCACGGGCACGCGTTTAGCTGGTCCTGAAGAAGCTCAAGTGATCGAAATTGGTCTAAAGGCTAGCTTCGAGCGAGGTTCATTTAACCTGGCAATATTTGATCAAGAGATCAAAGGCTTTCAATCAAATATTTTCAACGGAACGGGTTTTAATCTTGCCAACGCTGGTCTGCAATCGACTAAAGGTGTTGAGTTTGATTTGACTTACTATCCTATAGACTCATTACAGCTTGGACTAGCCGGAACCTTCTTAGATCCTCTATATGATGATTTCCAGGGAGCGTCAGGAGTAGATGGACCAACAGACTTGAGTGGTCAAGAACCTGCAGGCATCCACAAAGTTAGTTTGTCTACCTCAGCAACCTATCGCTTTACCATTGGCTCATTTGATGCGTTTCTCCGAGGTGATTTCCAATACGATGATAAGATTCAAACGAATGATAATTTGCCTGAATCTATCTCATCACGTGAAGTTAAGAATCTTAACTTGAGCGCGGGCATTACTGGTGAGAACGGTTTGAATGTTTCAATTTGGGGCCGAAATGTCACAGATCATGAAACATTAATAACCGGCTTTCCATCAGTTGCTCAGGCCGGTAGCTTTAGTGGTTACCGTACACCTCCTCGCACCTATGGTCTTACCGTCTCAAAAGACTTCTAAGTACTTATTGACCCTACCTACTTCTATGTCAGCAGTGACATAGAAGTATCAAAAAAGACCTTGGGCTATGTCCAAGGTCTTTTTTTTCATTAATTTTTGCTTGAGGCGCGAAAGTGCTGTACCGCGACTATTCTCTGTCGCCCTTATATATTATATGATTAAGCTGGCAATATATAAGTTGCGGCTGTATAAACGAACATTGGGAATACCTACAATAAATATCCCACTCGCCTAATTACACAATAATAAATATAAAACAATATAATTTCCCGGAGCACTGTGAAGATGAAGCAAATACCTCGTCCTTGGTTGAAAAAATTTCCCTTATTAACGGCTGCGATTTGTTTCGCCAGCACTAGCGCTGTTGCGCAATTCGAGATGGAAGAGATTGTTGTTACCTCTTCAAAGCGAATACAAACCTTACAAGAGATTCCAATTGCCGTTACGGTTACCACCGGTGACACTATTTCAAAGGCCGCAATCCAAGACATTATTGGTCTGCAAAGTGTTGTTCCTACACTGCGGGTCAGTCAATTACAGTCTTCCACGAATACATCGTTCTCTATTCGTGGTTTTGGTAACGGCGCCAATAACGAAGGCATCGAACCTTCTGTTGGTGTGTTTATTGATGGAGTGTATCGTTCACGTGCCGGCGCAGCAATTTCTGACTTGCCGCGTTTAGAGCGAGTTGAAGTGCTCAGCGGCCCACAAAGCACACTGTTTGGTAAAAACGCCTCAGCCGGTGTAATCAGCGTGGTTACGCCCAAGCCTTCAGGTGAAACTGGCGGCTACATCGAAGGCAGTGTCGGCAATATCGGTTACACAAATTTTAAAGGCTTATTTGAGAGTGCTGTTTCTGACGATCTGAGCTTCGATATTTCCGCTAACTACACTCAGCGCGATGGTTATTACAAGAGTATTTCTGGCCTCTCAGACCAGAACGAACGAAACCGTTGGGGTGTTCGTGGCCAAGTGTATTGGACACCAACCGACAACACCGCAATACGCATTATCGCCGATTACGATGAGCTCGACGAAGTGTGCTGTGGTACTCCCAATGTGGTGAACGGACCTACTGCTGCAGCGGTTAATGCCGTCGGCGGAGAGTTGGTGCCTGAGGCACCGTTTACCTATCGCGTAGCGAGTGATGTCGATCCTTTCAACGAAGTTGAAAATGGCGGCATCTCGATGCAAATCGATGTCGATTACGACAGCTTTACCCTAACCTCGATTACCGCATATCGCAGCAGTGACACCTTCGAGGCGATTGATATTGATTTCACCAGTGCGGCTTTAACTCAAACCAGCCCCAACGAAAGTAATATCGAGACCTTTACCCAAGAAATTCGCCTTACCTCAAACCCTGGTGGCAATTTAGACTGGATGGTTGGTGGCTTTTACTTCGATGAGACAATGAAGTATACCTCTGAGGTTCTTTGGGGCCCTGCCACGCGAGGCTATTTTGACGGCGTTGTGGCTGGTCTTGGCGCCCCTGGAGCACTAGCGGGGCTTGAAGCGGCCTTCGGGATGCCGGTTGGTCAAACGTTCTTTGCCGATGGTACCGGCGCGCGCGACGTTTTTACGCAGGACGATGAAGCGTATTCAGCCTTCGGTCAAGTTGACTGGCATGTAAGCGATGAAATTACCGCAACGGTCGGTCTGAACTACACCAGCGATGAAAAAGAAGTTACCTTTAACCAAGTTAACAACAACGTCTTTGCGGCATTACCCGCTGCTTTTCTAGGTGGATTAGCCGCTCTACAAAGTTCCTTGCCTCCCGTGATCAATATGCCAAACGAAGTTGAAGATGGCAAAGGCGAAGATTCTGACACTACCTACACTCTGCGCTTGGCTTACGATCTTAACAACAGTGTTAATCTCTACGTGAGCACTGCCACCGGTTTCAAGTCGAGTTCATGGAATTTGTCACGAGACTCGGCTCCTGTTACGGCCGACTTGGCCGCATTAATGGCCTTGGGTTTGACTAGCCATGCACCCAACGCGACCGCCGGTACGCGATTTGCTAACCCTGAAGAGTCCACCGTGTATGAGTTTGGTTTAAAAGCGGTTTTTGAACGGGGTTCTTTAAACTTAGCGGTATTTGATCAAAACATTAAAAACTTTCAATCGTCTATCTTTAACGGTACCGGATTTGAGATGAGAAATGCTGGTCAACAGTCTACTCAGGGCCTTGAATTCGACCTAACTTATTATCCGATAGACACGCTTCAATTGGGCTTGGCAGGCATGTTATTAGACCCCGTCTATGACGAATTTGTAGGTGGTGGTCCTGGAGGAACAGATCTGTCAGGCAGCACGCCTGCGGGGATTCCTGAAACTAGCCTATCCTTATCGGCTACTTATGATTTCAGCATAGGTAATAACGACGCTTACCTGCGTGGTGATTATCAATATGAAAGTGAAGTAAGATTAGTTGATAATCTACCCGCCTCCCTCGACCACATCTTTAAGCGCAAAGTCGGTTCACTTAACCTAAGTGCCGGCATTAGCACAGACAGTGGCATTGATTTCACCCTTTGGGCGCGCAATGTAACCAACGACGAATACTTGATATCTGCTTTCCCAACTCCGGCGCAGTCAGGTAGTTTTAATGGTTATCCAAATGAGCCGCGCACTTTTGGCCTGTCGGTGCGAAAAACTTTGTAATTTCTGAAAGTTTTAGTGTGCATTGCCTAGTGTAGGTATTTAATTAAAGCCGGTGCAGAGTCTTACTCTGCACCGGTTTTTTTTGTCTGCGGTTTAGGCTTCGTCGGCCATTTCCCAGTAGCACGCCACTCGGTTACGGCCTCCGTCTTTGGCTTTATAGAGCGCTTGGTCGGCTTCTTTGATAAGCTCTTCCAGTGGGCGTTTATGGTAGGTGCAGGCTAGGCCAAAGCTGGCGCTTGTAAAGAAGCTTCGCCCGCCGGCATGGAACTCCTTGTTATTCAATAATTCGCATAGGCGCACAGCCGCTTGGTCTGAGGTGATTTGGTCCGTATCGGGGAAAAGGATACAAAATTCTTCGCCTCCCCAGCGTGAAATCACATCTATATTTCTCAAGTTATGGCTCAGCAAGGCTGCGACCTCGCGCAGAACTTCGTCACCAATGCTATGCCCGTAGCTGTCGTTAATCTTTTTAAAATGATCCAAATCTAGCAGTGCAATGACTAAACAATTGCCGTTTCTATCGAGTCGGTTCAGTTCCCTTCGGGCAGCTTCTTCCAATATTCTGCGATTGCCAACATTGGTGAGTGGGTCTATGTGCGCCAATTTTTTTAGTTGTCGATTTTTTTCTTCCAGTTCGGCCGTGCGCATAAGCACCTTCGATTCAAGGTCTGTATTCATCTCCACAAGATCACGAGTTAGTTTTTCGGAGTGCTGAACGGCGGCGTAGTAGCGCATAGACATAAAAATGGTTTGAGTGGCCATAAAAAACAACCAGGCCAGAGAAGTGAAAGACACCAATCGATCCGTTAACTCAATTTGAAACAAGACGATGTCTATTGCAAAGGCACCACATAATAGAGCGCTGCCAAATACGGTAACTTTAAGTTCTGTATCGCTAGTCTTGAGCCCTACAGAAAGCATGAGAAAAACTAAGGTGGCGTTAATGGCATTCACTGGGCGGTAATAGTCGCCAAAAACTTGAATGACGATTAGCGGGGCAAATGCGAGTGCCACAAACCCGATCAGTGACATCGAGACGGGCGCGGCGAGCAACCATCTCGGTACTAGGTGTGGGTAGCGAATTCGAAAGTACACTGGTGCGAACATTGCGCCGATCATAAATACTACCCAGCCAGTAATAGAGTCGAAATGAACGGTGAGTGATGGCCATAAATCATAAACAGCATTGGAAGTTATAGTTGTGCGAATTGCTAGGCAAGCTGCCAAGATGGCAAGTAGTAGAGGGCTAATGTCCTTGCGTCGGGCTAGCCACAGCGAAATATTGATGAGTGCAAAAATCAGCAGTGCGGTGCTCAGGGCAACAGCAACAATTTTTCGAGCTTGTATCTCTCTTTGTAAGTTTTCTGCCTTGCCAATGAGTGGTGGGGCAGGTATGCCCCCATAGCGCCCTGATGTACTACTCACCTCAACTATCAGTGAAAAGGACGTCCCAAAATTCGGTAGCAGTATTACGTCATTGCGCATGGTTGCCAAGAGGGTGTTGTTTCCTCTCACTTGGCCACTATCATGCAATACGACTCGTTTCCCCTCGAGGTTGATAACGGATATGCGTCGAGCTGAGTTGATTCTTGGCATTATGAGGGCGAGCTGGTCTGGCAGTGTTTCGGGCAGGGTTAGGTCTAGGCGATAACGTGCGTGTCCAAAGGCTGAGAGCCTAGGTTGGGTTGTGGCATCGCTCCATCTGCCGGGCACGAAGATTATGCCGTCGTATAGCGAGTCAGAGTCGTGGTCGGAGTAACTCAGTTGCCACTCACCTCTCAGAGCTAGCGACTCGCCATTCCAGCAGCTCAAATCTGCCTGACCTTGCGTGATTACAGGCACACTACAGGGAGTAATTTCGGCATGACTGCAAGCGCTCGCCCATAGAAGGAGCAACAGTAGAGGGAAATTCAGATGCCAGTCGTCGCGCGGCTTAGGGTGCATATTGTGAAAATGTCAAAAGATCATAGCCCAGTTGTGTGAAAAGTATTCAATACTCAGAATAGCGTAATTGCTGTGAACTGTCAGATTTGGATGACAATCTTGTGCTCAATCCGTAGACTCTCAAGCTTCTGACCGTTCAATTCTTTGCCGTTAAAGTCGGCCACCTGAGGTAACTATGGATCTTGTAGTTTTTGATCTAGATGGAACATTACTTAACAAGCAACAGCAAATTACACAATTTACCCGAGACACTTTGGTGATGCTTAGAGAGCAGGGTGTTGGCTACACTGTGGCCACAGGGCGAACTAGGCATGCCGCTAAAAATTGTATAGAAGGCGTGGACTTCTCTCTGCCCCACGTCTACAAAAATGGGGTCTTGGTTTGGCAGCCTGAACATGAGTCCTACAGTCACCAAAACCTCCTAAGTCCTGAAGAAATTCACGACATATTGCAATCGTTCGCTGAGCACGGTGTTACCCCTTTTGTATTTACCTTAGAGGAGGGCGGGCGCCACACAGTATTTCACCCCACGGTGCAAACCGACGCATGCCGGGCTTTGTTAACCGAGCTGACGGAAAATCGTGGATTAACGGCTTTGCCTCTCAGCGCCTTGCCGGGTGATATTGGCATCACAAACATTAGTGCTCTGGGCGCAAGAGAGCCAGCAGAAGCAATCCACCAAGCGCTCGACGATCACGATCATCTTATGGCGTATATTGGCGGGTCTATGTATAACAACAGTTATTCGTGGATTGATATTCACCACAGTGAGGCAAGTAAAGGCGGTGCTCTGGAAATGATCAAGTCGCCACTTGGGGTTGAGCGGATTATTTGTTTTGGTGACAGCGACAATGATTTGAGTATGTTTGAGATGGCCGATGAAGCTTATGCCCCCGCCAATGCATTACCTGAAGTGAAAGCCTTGGCGACTAGTGTGATTGAGCACCACAATGACGATGGTATAGCGCGTTTTTTGCGTGAGCGATTTTCTTTGAGTTAATACGTTCTCTAAAAATCACTAAATTTGAGAGCACAAATTTTTTCCTTAGGGCTGAACTATGAAATTTTTACACACAATGATTCGGGTTCTGGATTTAGATAAATCCATTGATTTCTATACCCGTAAATTAGGTCTGAGTGTCACCCACCGTTACGATGTTGAAGCGGGTCGTTTTACATTGGTATTTTTGGGCACTGATAGTGAGGGGCCGCAGATAGAACTAACGCACAATTGGGATGGTACAGAAGCCTATTCAGTGGGTCGCAATTTTGGGCACTTGGCTTATGAGGTAGACGACATCTATGCACTTTGTGAGTATTTACAGCAAGAAGGCGTGGTAATTTTGCGCCCTCCGAGAGATGGTCACATGGCATTTGTGCGCTGCCCCGACAATGTATCTATTGAGCTTTTACAAAAGGGGGCAGCACTGTTGCCACAAGAGCCATGGGTGTCTATGGCTAACACTGGCGAGTGGTAAACCAAAGCTAAAAACAAGCCTTAGTTTTTTCTGCGGCGAGGCGGTTTGTGTTGCTGCATAAACTCTTCGAATATAGCGAGTTGTTCGTCGCTCAATAAGTTACCCAGCTCTGTTTGATGCTGGTCTCGAAAATTCTTTTCAGATTGCTTGTGCGCCGCGCGCCGTTCCTGATGATGCTTGGACATCAGGGCGGATAGCGCTTGGCGTTCGTCATCATCTAATTGCAGTTGCTCAAACAGCGAGCTGAAGTCAGGTTTGGGTGGTTTTTCGCCTTTGTGGCGATGATCTTCGGCTAGGCTCGAAGCGCTGGAGGCTAAAACAATAATCAGCAGCGCCATGGTTCTGAATGATGTGTTTAATATCTTCATTTTGGTCCTCGTATGTGAGTTCGTGGATGTATGCCGAGCGTTTCAATTGGGCATAGACTCACTGTACCGGCCAATTGGGCAAACAATGAGGACGAACTGTGGATGTCTTACGACTCTTGTTCAGGCTGGTGGTTCGAATTTGTAGCCGGCGCCATAAACTGAATATATGACTTCTTCGTCGGGGAGCTGAGTTTGAATTTTTTTTCTAAGCTTCTTCACGTGGCTGTCGATGGTTCTATCGCTTACCACGCGATAGTCGGTGTAGACCGAAGACATAATTTGCTCGCGAGAAAAGATGCGTCCCGGCTCCTTGTAGAGCATTGAAAAAAGCTGAAATTCTACCAGGGTCAATTCAATATCTGTGCCCTTTATACATACTTTTAGGGTTTTGTCGTCAAGGTCTATCAGCTGCTGTGTAAGCGGTATGCTTGCTCGAGTGCGCCTGAGTACCGCTTTCACTCTTGCCACCACCTCCCGGGGACTGTAGGGCTTACAAATATAGTCATCGGCGCCAAGCTCTAGGCCAAGCAGGCGATCTATCTCCTCAATGCGCGCGGTAAGCATCATTATGGGCACTGCGGAAAATTGCCGAACTTCTTTGCAGATGTCTACACCATCTTTATTCGGTAACATTAGGTCGAGTAATATCAGTGAAGGCCTGTGCGTTTGAATGTAATTTACGGCGAGCGCGCCGTCATTAATAATCTCGACGGTAAATGAAGAGGCCATGAGATAGTCGCGCAGCAGTTCAGCTAGCTCGGGCTCGTCTTCTACAATAAGAATGTGGGGTGTTGCTGCCTGAGGCTTCAAATTTACCTTGCTCCGACTTTATGAATCGCTAGGGAAATGGCTTAAGGTCAGTGTAATACACAGGCCGCCGAGAGGCGATGAACTCGCCTGTATGTGCCCGCCGTGTGCCTTAACAATGTTCTCGCAGAGAGATAAGCCTAAACCTGCGCCACCGCTACTACGATTTCGAGATTTTTCTACGCGAAATAAACGCTCAAATAACTTTCCCTGATCTTCTAGGGGCACCTCAGGTGCACTGTCATTGAATATAACTTCTATGTTTTCTTCGCGAGCTGTGGCGCTAATGACTAGGCGACCATTTGGGTGGGTGTAACGCAAGCTGTTGGTGAGCAGGTTGGCAAAGAGTTGCTGTAAGCGATCGCTGTCGGCTTGCAGCTCTTGCCTTGTCAGCGCCTTCAAATCTAAAGTTAGATCGATGTTGCGGTCTTCAAATGCGGGCCGAAAATCCTCTACGCAGGCTTTAAGTAGTGGCCCTAGCTCAAGGGCTTGCTTGCGGTAACTTAGCGCGCCCGTGTCGCTTAGCGACAGTTGATATAGGTCGTCCACTAATTTACTGAGATGGTTGGTTTGATTGTTTAGAGAACTCATCACCTTAGCATTTGGAGCGTGGATACCGTCAATCACCGCTTCTATTTGCGCCTTGATCACTGCTAGGGGGGTTCTCAGCTCGTGAGAAATGTCGGCAATCCAACGTTGACGGCTGCTTTCGTTGGCCTCAAGTGTCGCCGCCAGCTGGTTAAAGTCTGTGCCTAGTTGGCCGAGTTCGTCCCTGCTGTTTATAGGTGTGCGAGTTTGATATTGGCCTTTAGTGAGCGCGTGCGTGGTGGCAAGCAGGGCCCGAATAGGGCGTACTAAGTGCCCAGCGAGTGGAATGGAAACTAAAAAGGCCAGGATCAGCATGGTGGCGCTGATGGCAATCAACATTTGGTTTTGCTCGCGGGCAAAACCGAGATCTTGGCGAGCTTGTAAGGCCTTTGCTTGAGTGATCGCCAGTCGACCTACTCGTTTTCCCTCTAGGGTGATGTCCATAAGCCCCAATTTGTGAGGTCCCAGCGGGTCTAGTGATACCTCTGGGTTGCCAATGACTCGTTTGTCACTCTCGTCAAATAGAATAATTCGACCTGGTAAACTATCATTTCTCGGCTTGCCTCGCGGATCAGGTGGTCCTTCATGCCGAGGGCGAGGCCCCCTTTGAGGGGTGTCATCTCCAGCATTAGAGTCAGCATTTTTTGGCCGTCTAGGCAGGCCGTCATGTCGATCCCTTGGGGGAGGGGGCCGCGATGGGGAAAGTTCGTTTTCAGCGGGAAAGTCGAGCGTCTGCCTGTGTAGCTGGTGCCAGAGCCTGGAGTTTTCTTGCATGAATAGCCAATTGCCGTGTTTCGCAAATGCCTGACTCAAGGCGTCTCGCAGTGGTTCGAGCTTGCTGAGCTCTTGGGCATTCACATAATCCACAAAGCCGCGGCTGAAGTTCCAGTTAATAAAGACTGACATACCACCAACTGTCACGGCGGTGCTGAGGAGAAAGGCCAGTGCCAATTTGAGGTGAATGCTTTTCATAGTCTTATTATGACCCCTATACAGAGGGAAGCGATGGTTTTTGTGCCACTTCCTTATTGTTTGCCCATTTCTTGTGCTTGGCGGTAATAGGCTTGGGTCCTCTGGGAGCATAGTGCTAAGCTTAGCTGTTCAAGCAATTATTCAAGTCACTATTTAAATGCAATTAATGGAGTACGGTCATGGGTACGCGTCACGAGAGCATCTTGGGCACTATTGGTAATACCCCAGTTATTCGTATCAATAAGCTCGCCCCAGAAGGCGTAAATATTTTTGTAAAAGTTGAGTCTTTCAACCCTATGGGCTCAGTGAAAGATCGCTTGGCCCTCGGGGTGATTGAAGACGCAGAGCGTCGTGGTGAGCTACAGCCCGGGCAAACTATTGTTGAAGCCACTAGTGGCAATACAGGCATTGGCTTGGCTATGGTTTGTGCAGAGAGGGGCTATCCTTTGGTTATTACCATG
>Ga0209395_1008306_pt1 | contig 10627 bp, 8 predicted proteins | sample GOMGulsemesocosm_3_FD_184635 | JGI IMG/M metagenome (GOLD analysis project Ga0209395, IMG submission 184635) | Methane-oxidizing microbial communities from mesocosms in the Gulf of Mexico - GOM9D Gulf of Mexico (SPAdes) (version 2) | ecosystem: Environmental > Aquatic > Marine > Cold seeps... | reverse complement strand
AGTAAGTTCCAATTTTCTCGCCCACTTCAATACCAATGTTGGCTTGAGCTTCTTGAGTAGAACCACCAATGTGCGGAGTCAGGATTACGTTATCTAAACCGCGTAATTCAGAAACAAATTCATCGGCGTTGCCTTTTGGCTCGGCTGGGAATACGTCAATGGCCGCGCCGCCAATGTGGCCGCTCTTAATGGCATCAGCCAAGGCTGGAATGTCAACTACCGTGCCGCGAGCGGCGTTAATGAACAAGCCACCTTTTTTCATTTTGGCAAACTGCTCTGCAGCCATCATGTCTTTGGTGTCGGCCGTTTCTGGTACGTGCAAAGAAACGATATCGGCTTTGGCCAATAGCTCGTCCATGCTCTCTACCTGCTTGGCGTTACCCAAAGGCAACTTAGTAATCACGTCGTAGAAGTAAACGTTCATGCCCATGCTTTCGGCCAATACAGACAGCTGAGTACCAATGCTGCCGTAACCTACGATGCCCAAGTTCTTACCACGAATCTCGTAGCTGCCTACCGCAGACTTAATCCAGCCACCACGGTGACAAACAGTGCTTTTCTCAGGAATGCCACGCAACATCAAGATTGCTTCGGCCAATACCAATTCGGCAACCGAACGGGTGTTAGAGTAAGGAGCGTTAAATACTGGAATACCACGTACTGCTGCGGCTACCAAATCTACCTGGTTGGTGCCGATGCAGAAACAACCCACGCCAATTAGCTTTTCGGCCGCATCAAATACGTCTTCAGTAAGCTGAGTACGGGAGCGAATGCCCACAAAATGCGCGTCTTTAATCTTTTCTTTTAGCTCGTCACCGGCCAACGCTGTTTTAACGTATTCGATGTTGGTGTAGCCAGCGCCTTCAAGTGTGTCTAGCGCGCTCTGGTGAACACCTTCTAAAAGAAGGATGCGGATCTTGCTTTTGTCCAAAGACTTATCGGTCATTTTTAAGGGCCTTGTTTAAAAATTAAACGGTGGCTGGACAGGTTTACACTCAATTGTAGGAGCTGCTTACCTGACTCAGGGCGCTTGCCTGGGCCGTGTTCCATGGTATGGAAGGCCAGTGGCGGCGCAAATAGGGTCATTAATTTAGGCGCGTATGGTATCATATTCCCATTTGAAAGAAGCCCCAGCGGTGCGAAATGTATGCAAGTGCAAGTGCATAAAACTCATATTCGCCACATAATCCGCACGATAGCGGGCTTCTTCATTCACGAATTAGAGTTAATAGTAGGGTATATAAATGAGCCAAGCACAGATAATTGAGCAGCTTAAGGCTATCGTGGGTTCCGAGCGCGTATTGAACGACGCCGACAGCCTGGAAACCTTTGGTAAAGACTGGACCAAAATCTTTGCCCCTAAGCCTCTGGCCATCACTTTTCCCAATAGTACTCAGCAAGTGGCCGACATTGTAAAACTGGCCAATGAGCTGGAATTTGCCATCGTGCCATCGGGCGGCCGTACTGGCTTGAGCGCCGGTGCCGTAGCCTCTAATGGTGAAGTGGTGGTGTCTATGGATCGCATGAATACCCTCACCGACTTTAACCTTACCGACCGTACCGTACATTGTGGCGCCGGTGTGATCACCGAACAGTTACAAACCTTCGCCGAAGAGCAGGGCCTTTATTACCCGGTAGATTTTGCCAGTGCCGGTTCCAGCCAAATTGGCGGCAACATCAGCACCAACGCCGGTGGCATTAAGGTAATCAAATACGGCATGACCCGGGATTGGGTTGCCGGTTTAACCGTGGTGACCGGCAAGGGCGACATTCTTGAGCTAAACAAAGACCTGGTAAAAAACAACACAGGTTATGACATGCGCCAATTATTTATCGGCGGCGAAGGCACCTTGGGTATCGTGACCGAAGCGACTATGCGTTTAACCCGTACCCCTAAAAACCTAAGTGTATTGGTACTGGGTGTGCCAGACATGAATGCCATCATGGATGTGTTGCACGCTTATCATGGCAAGATGGATTTGTCGGCGTTTGAATTTTTCTCTCATAAAGCTATGAGTAAAGTAGTGGCCCGTGGTGATGTGGCTGCCCCCTTTGAAACCGAAGCTGATTTTTACGCTTTAATCGAATTTGAAGCCATCAGTGAAGGCGACATGGATACCGCCATGGAGTTGTTTGAACACTGCATGGAGCAGGGCTGGGTATTAGACGGCGTGATCTCTCAAAGCGAAACCCAGGCGAAAAACCTGTGGCGTTTACGTGAAGACATTAGTGAGACCATTGCCGAATGGACGCCATACAAGAATGACATCTCGGTAGTGGTATCAAAGGTGCCGCCATTCTTAGCCGAGATTGATGAAGTGGTAACCAAAGCCTACCCTGATTTTGAAATTATTTGGTTTGGTCACATTGGTGACGGCAATCTGCACCTGAATATATTGAAGCCGGATGACTTGGCTAAAGAAGAGTTCTTTGAGAAGTGTGGCCAGGTAAGCACTTGGGTATTTGAGATTGTTGAAAAATACCAGGGCAGTGTGTCAGCAGAGCACGGTGTGGGCATGACCAAGAAGCCATACCTGCAATACACCCGTAGTGAAACTGAAATTGATTATATGCGTGCCATGAAAGCCGTATTTGATCCTAAAAACATCATGAACCCAGGCAAGATCATCGACGCCTAATGGGCCAGGGGCTGACGTACGAGTGCAGCCCCTGCGCGATTTTTCCACAGTCACGCGATCCTCTCTTTAATCAAGCATCTCAAGGCCCCACCATGTTCCAACATAAAAACATAAATGGCGACGTGCTAAACCTGCCAATGGGCAAAATTGTTTGTGTAGGCCGCAACTACGCCGAGCACGCTAAAGAGCTAGGCAACGAAGTGCCAAAATCCCCTTTATTGTTCATGAAACCGGCCACGGCTGCCGTTGAGTTGGAAAAGCCATTCTCTATTCCAGCTGATATGGGTTCGGTTCACCACGAAGTTGAAATAGCCTTGCTGATTGGCGAGCAAGCAAGTGCCATCGGTGAAGACAACGCCTGGAGCTGCGTGACTGCAGTGGGCGTGGCATTGGATTTAACCCTGCGTGATGTACAAGACAAGTTAAAAGCCAAAGGCCAGCCCTGGGAAATGGCCAAAGCATTTGATGGTTCATGCCCGTTATCCAGCTGGGTGCCCCTTGGAAGGGTGAGTGATAAAAACAATATTCAAATTCGTCTGGAAAAAAATGGTGAACTGAAACAGGACGGCAACAGTGTTCAGATGATCACCTCCATTCCTAAGTTAATTTCTTACATCAGCCAGTTTTTTACCTTGCAGCCTGGCGATGTGATTATAACCGGTACCCCGGCAGGTGTAGGCCCGTTGGAGAGTGGTGACCTTTTAAAGGCTACCTTGGATACCAGTTACGAATTTTCAGGCAAGGTTTTGTAGGAGGGCAGCCCCTGCCCGACACACGATTAAGCTATCGATTGAATAGCCTTACACCTTTAAGAGGGCGCTTACGCGCGATGAAATTATGGAATTATTAAACTGGTTTAAAAAACCATTAAATTGGTGGTTAGGTTTAGCGCTGGTAATAAACGGCACCTGGTTAGTACGTGGTGTGGAAGGCTGGGAGAGTGCTGTGCCTGTGGGAGCCACATCTATAATAGTGGGTTTAGTGATGGTGGTGTTTCTGGGTAAGGTAAAGGATAGATAGCCATAGTTGATCAAATAAATGACATTCCTCAGAATAGAGGAATGTCATGGTAATTTATCTCTAAACCTCTTCTACCAGGCTTTTTCCTAGTTCACCAATACCGGCTTCTTTTAACAGAGAGTCTACCAAAGGGGCCATTGCACGATGTTTTAAGGCACCGTTCACTAATGCTTCAGGTAGGCTTTGGCTGGCTTCAGCCCCATTGGAGTCTAAAATTCCCGGGCCACTACGTTCACCTACTCCGGCAAGACCATCAATAGAGACGATTTTCATACTGTCTATTTTTTCTAGCGGCTTAACACTTTCACGAACTATATTAGGCAAGTTTTCGTGAAGGCTGAGCACTCGCTTCAAAGCGATTTGTTCATCGCTTAAGCTGTTTAAAGCCTCATTCATTAAACGCTGACCTTCGGCATCAACAACGAATTTTTCGCGATCAGCATCTACCTTAATGCGCACGGCATCGGCTTCAGCGGTAGCTTGCAAGCGTAAGGCTTCAGCTTTATCCTCTGCAGCAAACTTCTCAGCTTCGGCTGCTACTTTGATGGAAGTGGCCTGTCTTTCAGCTTCCTTTTGAGCTTCCAATATTTCGATGGATTTTTCACGTTCGGCTATTTCTACTTGTTTAGCAGTGATGACCTGTTCTTCGGAGCGAACTGCTTCGGCTAAAGCTTCGTTAGCTTGTTTATCTGCTAAAGATTGTTCTTTGGATTTTTCGGCAACAGCAATGGCACGTTCTTGCTCTGCAATTTCTAAGGCTTTCTGCTTTGAAATTCGTTGCTCTTCCAATATACGTTCACGTTCAATTTCTTGTTCACGTAAGCGACGATCCTGCTCTATTTCAAGAAGTTTGGTTGCCTGTTCTGCTTCGATGCGAGATTGATCAACCGCTTTTTTAGCTTCAATTTCCGCCTGCATAGCTGAACGTTCTTTATCGGCACGTTCTCTCGATATTTGCGCTTGCTGATCGGCTTCCCTGGTTGAAATCTCACGCTCCTGCTCTAGCTTGGCATAGCTCATCTCTCTTTCAATCTCTAAGCGTGTACGCTCGGCTTCTAAGTTTTTCTGTTCAATCTGAACGCGTGTTTCTTGTTCTACGTCATTCACTTCTTTCCTGCGTGCTTCAATGGAGCGAGTCATTAGGGCTAAGCCTTCAGCGTCGAATACATTGTCGGGTGAGAAGAAGCTTCTATGAGTTTGATCTAATCCAGTTAAAGAAACAGATTCCAGCTCCAAGCCGTTTTTAAGCAAATCTTCGCTAACGACCTGTTGTACTTTTTGTACGAACTGACTACGTTGTTCGTGAAGTTCAGCCATTTCCATTTCTGCGGCAACTGAGCGTAATGCGTCAACGAACTTACCTTCAATCATTTCTTTTAATGCGTCAGGTTCAAGCGTACGTAAACCAAGCGTCTGAGCGGCATTAGCGATGGCATCTACATCTGGCTTTGCACGTAAATAGAACTCGGCTAATACATCAACACGCATTCTATCCTTGGTAATAAGGGCTTGTTGTTCTTTACGAGATACCGCTAGTCGCAATGTGTTCATGTTTACAGGAATTACTTCATGTAAAACAGGCAATACAATTGCGCCACCATTCATTATAACTTTTTGTCCGCCCATTCCGGTTCTGACAAAAGAACGTTCTTTAGATGCACGTGTATATAATCTGGAAAATACAAGACCTATTGCCGTCAGTGCTACCAAAAAGGTGACTGCCGTTGATAATATTGTTGATAAGTTATCCATACTTACTCCGTTCTACTTCTATTGATTGTTTATTTTAAATGTTGATTTTGACTTTTAATGACTTTAAATATCGACCCAGCTTGCTCCACAAGCAATACCTTGTCACCTTGTGAGTAAGCTTGGTCTCCATCTGGTTCTACCATTGTGTAGTGCGTGGTTCCGAATTTGTCTGTAAAGCGGGCTTCAGCAGGGGAGTCCTTCTTAGCTATCCCTAGTGTAATGATGGCGACATTCCCCACAAAGGTACTGGAGGATATGGCTTCGGTTTCATCTTTTAAGGCAATATTCTGCAGCAATCCGGTGGATATTCTAACTAAGGGTAAGGTAAGCAGTATGGCAGGAATACTGGCTAACCACGGGGGAAGTGTTGCCCCTATTAGCGTGTTTGCCATCAATTGAAGGCCAATACCTAATAAACCGAAAATAGTTAAAAACAAGATAAGTATTACTAGTGCAGGCACTTGGCCGAATCTTATCCAGCCAAGTAGCCGACTTAACCCATTTGCTTGGTACCCATCTGGCATGTCAGTGTTTAGTTCCATATCAGGTAGCAAGCTGTCAAATACCTGTGAAACCCCGAAGCCAATTAGCATTAGCACACCTTCCATGATTGCAATGAAAAGCATCAGGACGATGGCTGTTGAAAATACTACGTTGCCATCTTCTAGTAAAAAGGACATTAAACGTTTACGCCCGATTTAGCCTTGGCTAGGCGTTCCTTAATGCGATTACTGCGAGCCAGTTCTTCCAATTCAGCTAACTTGCTTTCATTGCCGTTGGAATCTGCTACCGGTACACCACTTTTTTCCAAGATACGATTGAATGCACTATTTGCATTTTCTACTTGTTCGGCAATATTTCGGTTAGGGCTGGTTCCAGCACTATTGCTATCTTCTGAGAGGTGGCCTTGTGTTTTAATAAATTCTTTAAGTGTCTCTTGCATTTCTCGTTTCTTGGCTTGCAGAGCACTTATATAAGAATTTAATTCGATAATCTCATTTTCGTCATCCGCAATGGATTTTTCTAAGACAGGTAAAAGTGATTCAATGTCCATTTGTTTAGAAATAGCGGCCTCGGCCAAGTCGTCACGGGCTGCATCTAGGGCAATTTGAATATGAGACTGTAACTCACTATGCTTTGTATTCTCTCGATTTAGGCTTTTTGAACTAAGGTATTTTGCGGCCTCAATCTTTCCAAGCTGTTCACGAACATCTGAGATAGCAGCATCAATTTCACGAATAGATTCTTCCATAACCAATTGAGGCGCGGCATTTTCAATGCTATCGACAAATGCGTTAGATGATGCCGAAATGATACGACCAATTCTTTTTATAAGACCTTCTGCCATGGGTATTCCTTTATATATGGGGTTAGTTGGTTTTGGCTAAATTTATTAGCCGGGATTTCAATGTTGAAATATGTTCTTGGTTGATCACACTGCCCTGGTTATTCATAACTGGAAGCAGGCGCTCAATAAATGCATCGATATTGGGTGCTAGCTTAGACTCAAGTTGGGCATTAAATTCTTTAGTTTGGGAAGACGATTGAATAGCTGCTATGGAGTCCGTTATTAGATCAAAGGTAGCTTCAATTAATATGCTGCGAGATTCAGGTTCATTTTTATATTTGGCTTTAAAGGGGGCCAGTGTTTCAGAGGATGCAATATAGGCGCGAGAAAAACTTTCTGTACCCACGGAGTCACGGGACAACGCTATGAGCTCTCGAACTTTTTCACTTTGTGTAATCGCACCATTTCGGTCGATTTTCATTAGATAGGCGTAGTCTTCCGTAGACAGCCTAACACTGATCGATTGAGATTTACTCAACATGGTTAGGTATTCCTTTAATTTGCATACAAATGTATACAGGTATTATAGGAAGGTCAATAAAATTGGACAAAGGTCAATTTAGGAAGGGCGCAGAAATGAAATCTTTCATAATGGATAGAAATAAAAAATGCGGCATAGGGCCGCATTAAATTTCTAGTTTTGGCTATAGGCCTTTAACTCACTTTAATAGTCTTAACCCCTTCAGCCGTACCCATCAGTAATACATCCGCAGGCCGACAAGCAAACAAGCCGTTTGTCACCACCCCTACGATATCGTTAATGCGCTGCTCCAACTCAATAGCACTTTGAATCTGCATGTTATGCACATCCAGGATTACATTGCCGTTATCGGTCAATACTCCTTGGCGGTAAACTGGGTCACCGCCCAGCTTCACTAGCTCACGAGCCACATAGCTGCGGGCCATGGGAATCACTTCCACCGGTAGCGGAAAGCCACCTAAAACATCTACCCATTTGCTGTCGTCACAGATGCATACAAATTGCTTGGCACAGGCGGCCACAATCTTTTCACGGGTGAGCGCGGCACCGCCCCCTTTAATCAGCTGTAGCTTATCGTTGGTTTCATCGGCGCCATCGATGTAAAACTCAAGTTCACCGGCCACATTCAGGTCGTATACTGGAATGCCGTGATCTTTCAGGCGTTGTGCGGTGGCGTCGCTACTTGCCACTGCTCCATCAAATTTGTGTTTTACCTTGGCAAGCGCATCCACGAAGCAGTTGGCGGTAGAGCCTGTGCCCACCCCAATAATGCTGTCGTCTTCAAGGTGCGGCAAAATGTAATCTACCGCGGCCTGGCCTACGGCCTGTTTTAATTCATCTTGAGTCATGAAAGTTCGTTCAATCAGTTAAGTGGTTAGGGCAATTATAGTCAATTTAAGCGCAGCCATTATATCTATAAATGCAGCCACACAATAACTATTGCGTGAACGGATTTATCGTTACAATAAGCCACTTTCCTTTTTTCGCAGATTTTCCCCATGGCAGAGAACTACATAAAGCGCATATTAGAGGCCAATGTTTACGACGTGGCGGTGCAAACCCCCTTGTCTCCGGCCCAATTTTTAAGCGAACGCCTGGAAAATACCGTACTCATTAAGCGCGAAGACCTGCAGCCGGTTTACAGTTTTAAGTGCCGTGGTGCCTATAATTGCATCTCTAAAAAGACCCCAGACGAGTTAGCCAAGGGTGTGGTCACCGCATCTGCGGGCAATCACGCGCAAGGCGTGGCTCTGTCGGCACAAAAACTGGGCATTAAAGCCACTATCGTCATGCCCAGAACCACCCCTGAAATTAAGGTTGCATCGGTGCGCGCCCGCGGCGGTAAAGCCATATTGCATGGGGATACCTTCGATGAAGCCTTTACCCACAGCCAAAAGCTGGTGGAAGAAAAAGGCATGACCTACATTCACCCCTACGACGATCCGGATGTAATCGCCGGGCAGGGCACGGTGGCCATGGAGCTTTTGCGTCAGCACACCGGCCCGTTAGATGCCATCTTTGTACCTGTGGGAGGTGGCGGTTTAGCGGCCGGTATATCGGCTTATGTTAAATATTTACGCCCCGACGTGAAGGTGATTGCGGTGGAAAGCACCGAGAGTGCCTGCCTGGCCGCCGCCATGAAGGCCGGTCGCCGTGTCACTCTGCCCCATGTGGGCATATTTGCCGATGGTGTGGCCGTGGGCCAAATTGGTAAACATACCTGGCAAGTGTGCAAGGACAACATAGACGAGGTAATCACGGTTACCCCGGATGAATTATGTGCCGCCATTAAAGATATCTTTGATGACACTCGCTCCATAGCCGAGCCTGCCGGTGCTTTAGGGGTGGCGGGTCTTAAAAAATATGTAGAACAGAAAGGGGTGAAAGGGCAATCCTTTATCGCCATCGAATCCGGTGCCAACATGAATTTCGACCGCTTGCGTTATGTGAGTGAAATGGCCGAGGTGGGTGAGGGCCGTGAGGTAATCCTGGCGGTAACTATTCCCGAAAAAGCCGGCAGCTTCCAGGCCTTCTGCAATTTGTTAGGCAAGCGCCCCATTACTGAATTTAACTACCGTTACGGTTCAGACAACCAGGCGCAGATTTATGTGGGTGTGAAAGTGGCTGACGGTGGCAAGGAAGATTTGCTTAAAGAGCTGGATGCAAAGGGTTATCCGGCACTGGATTTAAGTACCGATGAAATCTCCAAGTACCACATTCGCCACATGGTGGGTGGCCATGCGCCTGATTCGGTAGATAACGAAATTTTATATCGCTTCGAATTCCCGGAGCGCCCGGCCGCTTTGTTAACTTTCCTTAAAAAACTGGGTAAGCGCTGGAATATCTCCATGTTTCACTACCGCAATCACGGTGCTGCCAATGGACGTGTGCTGGTGGGTTTGCAGGTGCCTAAGGCAGATAAAAAAGATTTGAAGGGTTATTTGGAAGAGCTGGCTTACCCCTATTGGGACGAGAGCGATAACCCTGCTTATAAGTTGTTTTTGAAATAAGCTAAATTAGCGGCAACAAAAAAGCCAGGGCAAGTGATTGCCCTGGCTTTTTTGTACAGACTGTACGGTATGGCCGCGGTGCCAAGGATGGCAAAGAGCGCATATGTACGGTGAGGGGGTCGGCCACGGGGTGGCCTCGTACGAGGGCAGCCCCTGCCCGACTTCTCTTAGGCAGTGATTGTCCGACCTCCTATTATCTCCCCTATTTTTTATTCTCCCAATAATGCGCATTCTTAATACCCAGCTTCTCAGGGTCAAACTTGTAATCTGTTACTCCGGCATCCTTTTGCGCTTCGTAGTCTTTCAAGGCTTTCACCGCAGGTCGTGCCATGAAGAAGATGATAAGTATTCCTACAATATTCAACCAGGCCATCAAACCCACGCCTATGTCACCTAAACCCCAGGAAAGCGTGGCGGTCTTGATGGCGCCATAAAAAACCGAGCCCAAAATCAGAAACTTAAGGCCCAATACCATGCCGGGTATTTTAAATGTCTTTCTAATGTAAGCCACATTGGTTTCGGCAATATAGTAATAGGCCAGTAGTGTGGTGAATGAAAAGAACAACAATGCAAAGGCCACAAAGGGTTTGCCTATGCCTGGCATGGCACTCTCAATGGCCATTTGAGTAAAAGCCGGGCTGTTGGCGGCAATGTCTTGTGGCAGGTTTTGAATTAAAAATACCCCCTCAGCTGCGCCGTGAACATTGTAAGCACCCGTGATTAAAATCATTAAAGCGGTGGCGGTACAGATAAACAAAGTATCCACATAAATCGAGAACGCCTGCACTAATCCTTGCTGAGCCGGGTGTTGTACATTGGCCGCTGCCGCTGCGTGAGGGCCAGTACCCTGGCCTGCTTCGTTGGAATATACGCCACG
>Ga0209395_1008304_pt1 | contig 10629 bp, 9 predicted proteins | sample GOMGulsemesocosm_3_FD_184635 | JGI IMG/M metagenome (GOLD analysis project Ga0209395, IMG submission 184635) | Methane-oxidizing microbial communities from mesocosms in the Gulf of Mexico - GOM9D Gulf of Mexico (SPAdes) (version 2) | ecosystem: Environmental > Aquatic > Marine > Cold seeps... | reverse complement strand
AGTCTTAGTTCTCACTCCCTGAGGAAAGAGAACTGTTGAATTGGTATAATCAAGAGCCTTGAAGTTATATGGAAAAAATATTAATTAGTGCGTGCTTTTTAGGAAAAAAAGTTAGGTATGATGGAAATGCAAATACATTAACGAATGAAATAATCCAAAAGTGGAGAAATGAAAATAGGCTTATTTCTGTATGCCCCGAAGTGTCAGGTGGGCTGTCTACACCTAGAGCGGCTGCTGAAATTCAACCTGACACTATAAGTGTCCAAAAAAAAATTCCTACTATAACCTTGTCAGAAAAACATGAGCTAACAAATAAAAAGAAAATACTCACTAAAGAAGGTGAAAATGTCACTAATGCTTTCTACAGAGGGGCAAGAAATGCACTGGAGTTATGTCTTAAACATGAAATACGTTTTGCTTTATTAAAAGAATCCAGTCCATCTTGCGGGAGCATAAATATTTATGATGGATCTTTTACGAAAATAAAAATTGCAGGTGAAGGTATCACCGCTGAAATGTTAAGGGCTAATAAGATAGAGGTTTTTTCAGAAAATAATTTAGAATTGCTTATTAGTAAACTATCAACCTGACCTATGGATAACGAGTGTACTATCAATGCTTTAATGCAGAAAATAGGATTAAATAGTATATTGATAAAGTGCTATTTATCCAGAGTTCAGGTTATCAAATCATTAAGAACTTAATACTTTATTGTTATTGGGTAAATCAGGTAACAAATGACGAGTTTTTTTCAAAATACTGTTTGCATTTTCTGCAACATTAAAGTTATCCACCCCAATAGATAGACTCATTTGAGGTAATCTAACACCAGATTTACTACTAACAAAACGAAGTTTTTCAACACCATGTACTATTTTGTCAGCGATCTCTCTCGCACTTTCTTTATCAACATCAGGTAATAGAATTAAAAACTCATCACCTGCAGAGCGAATGGGCAAACCGCTGTCATCAACATAGCTAATAACTTTACTGGCTATTTTAGACAAGAGGACATCACTAATTAGGTGACCAAATTTTTTATTAACTTCTGAAAGTTTGTCTACACTCACTACAATTGCCGCTACTTCTCGGCTTGGATCTTCTGTTAACCATAAATCTAAATTCTTAGACATTGCCTTACGATTATAAAGACCAGTAAGCGAGTCCATATAAACTTCTTTTCGTACTTCTTTTAATTCAACTTGCAGTGCCAGTGTCTTTTTACGGGCAAATGAAATGTGCTCAGCAAGTTTTTGTTGATGTAGTTTAAATACTTGCGATGCTTGGCGTATATTATTTGCAGCGATAATGGCTTTTTGTTTATCAGTAGATTGTAAGTGTGAGATATTATTATCTAAATTAGAGATAAGTTTACCGATGCTCAATGATGATTTTTGATTGTTTTTCTCTACATGAGTAACAACTTCATCGAGTTCGTCAATAATTTCGTCTCTGAACTTACTTTGCCCTAAAATAAATTGACGATAGTTTTCTTCAATAAAAAAATTATCAAGACTTTTACCTAATGCAAGTTGGTTTTCGATAATAGCATTTAGAGGAGCATTTTTATTATTAACATACTCGTAGCTTACGGCATAATTAATTGGACTTGCAGGCAAATGCCACAGCTGTAACTGTTTTACGGCCATGTTCATTTTTAGTTCAGCTTGCGCTATGGAATCATGATATTTCATTGTTCCATCTCAATATATACACCCAATTAGTAACCTTAATAGACCATTTTCTAGTAAAAACAAGTAAAGTGCTACTTATATTTTTTATTGAAGAAAATCAACCATCTTTTCTATGTATAACTAAATATAGTGAAAAGTAAAAATGAAAAAGGAATAAAAAACAACACGAAAAAGAAGAGAAGGCTCGCAAAGTATACCGAAAGTATACTGTTCAAAATAAAGATAAGCCCCCACTATATCTAAATTTGGCAGTACCGCTATCTTAGGTTTCCCCTTAGACCGGTAACTTTGCGTCTCTAGCTTTCACTAGATTTGCCCTTTTCGAGTTTTAGAAACTCTAATTTTATTATAAGCATTGAACTATGCTTGTAAACCTTTAATATGAATATTTTGTTGAAGCTTAACTTAAGCCTATAAATAATGGATAAATTTATAGCTTATGATTAGCCACTAAATAGAGGGATTTAGCTAATTATGTACTATAAATTACTATTAGTTCTTTGCTTTTTTATGGCACCCTCATATTCTTTTGCGAATGAGGATTTAAACGTTGAGCAAAACATTAAAGAAATAGATAACTATTTTTTGCAAGAACCTGAAAATCTTCCTGATGAAAAGATAATAGCCTTATCAAAAAAAATTCTGGCTTCACGAGCAAGCTATCCAACTCAAACCCTCGGGAAAACATTTATTCTGCTTGCTGATATTGCTAATAATAAAGGAGACGACAGCGGGGCTTTACAATTTGCTATTGATGGTGAATCTCTACAAGGACTTGATAATTCAATTAAATTTAATTTGTGGCTTAAGCTTGCTCATGGTTACTTTTTACAAGAAAAGTATGAGAGAACAAACCACTTTGCAACTAGTGTTATTCTAGTGGCAGAGTACAATGACGTTTTAAAATATCGTTTGATAGCATTGAGTTATCGCGCCGTTATTTACGCCTCGCAAAATAAACGTGAATTAGCATTAAAAGATCTTGAAGAAGTTTACTTGCTTAGCTCAGCTAATTCTCAATATGATGATGATCTTCGCCTTTTAGAAATATTAGCAATAGCATATTCTTATTTAGGGGATTATAAAACGTCTTTAACAATGCTAAATAAACTGATAATGCTTAAGTTTGATTTAGAAAGATTAACCAATATTGATCAAACATATCTACATTTGGCTCGAACTTATTTTCAATTGAATTTACTTGATGACGCTTATAATGCTTTTTGGGAAGCGCAAAAATACAGTAAAGAAAAAAATGATATTATTCGTGTTGCTTATGCTGAATTAGGATTAGCAGAGGTATTACTAAAACAAAAAAAATATCATAATTCACATGATTGGTTATTATCTGCGAGTGCAATATTTAACGAAAAACACTTAAGTAAACCTTATTTAACCTCGTTAATTTTATTAGCCGAGACAGCACAGCTTCTAGATAATAAAGCTTTATATCAACACTATCTTCAGATTGCTGAATTAATGGCGAGAGATGTAATACTGACAAAAAAGCAGAGTAAATTATTACTTTTACTCAGTGAAATGTATCGAAAAAGCGGTGATTATAAAAATGCTTTGCTCATTCAAGAACGTTATATTGAGCTTCTTCAACAGTTTTATCAAAACTTGGGATCTTCTTTAGCTATTTATCCAGAACATTGGTCGAGTACTGATGAAAAGTATCTAAACCCTTTAGCTTCTGAAAATGCCCCTTGGGAAAGTAGTCAACATAAGGACAAAGATACCGCACGGGAAAACAGAATAATAATTTTAGTTGTTGTTATTATTATGTTGCTGATTATTCTTGTTTTTTTTGGCTTGAGGCAAAGAGCATTACGCTTAAATAAAGTATACGACGAAGTGGAACAGCCATTATCTTTTTTAGCAACCCCCTCCCAAACGAAAAGAAACTATCAATTAAATTATAAAATGGCGAGAAAGTATGGTTACCCGTTAGCTGTTGGTTATTTGTCGGTTATTAATTGGCAAGAATTATCCTTTCACTTTAACCGTAAAATTATGCTTGAAGTCTCTAAAACATTAGCAATTTTACTTAATGAGTCAAAAGGTGAATTTGATGAAGCTGGTGAAATAAACGAGGGTGAATATTTACTCTTAAGCCCTCACCAAGGAGAAGATGAGATAGCAATAAAATTAAATAGTTTAGCCGAGGCTATTAAGGTAAGATTCTTCGCTAATTTAGGGGATTATTCGGTTAAGATAGGTTATGCCTATGGTTTACCAACAGCTCAAGATATTGACCCTTATATCTTTTTATCGCGTTTAAGTGAAACCACTAAAACGTAGAAAATATTGTTACTATATTAATAGGTTTTATATGATTTTTGTATTGTCCATCGCCATTCTTTTTGTTGGTTTGAGTATTTATTTTTATTTTCGAGCAGAAGGTTTACAGCGAACGTTATTTAAAGCAAAGCAGGAATTTAGTAGCACGCAAAAAGAAAATAAATACTATGTAGATTCAATGGCGATAATTGCCAAGCGTAATGAGGATTTTGTGAAGCATAGATTAAAAATAATCAAAGAACAGGAAATTCTCGAACTGGAAACTATAGAGATAATTTCACCGTTAATTAATAACTATGCTGCGATTTTTATTGAGTGCTTAAAAGGAAAGGGAAAGCTGCAGCCTATAGCTAAAAAGTGTTATGAAAATTATGATGAACAAGGTTTTAAAAAATTAGTTGCTTATGTCTCCAAACAAGAAGCGAATGTTAAGCGCATGTGGTCAAGCAATAGCTTGAGTGGCTATATATCTTTGATTGAGGCTTTATTGGTAGGTAGTAAAGAGAAAAGTTCTTAACAAAGGCATTTAACCAGAGTAAATGCTCTTTGAAAATAATATACGTCTATTGGTTTACTTTAATAACGAATTATAATTAAGGACGAATTGTAATGTTGGGCGTTGAATTAACTTCACCTTCATCATTGATGGTTGCTGCTTTTCCATCACATTGTAAAATAGCTAAGCTGCCACTATTACTATTTCTAATAAAAGATAAGTCATAACCAAATTGCGTCATGCTACTAGCTGCAAATTTCTGTGCGAGTGAGAGTCTGTCCCATAACGATGCTTGTTCTTGAGTAAATTGTCTTCTTTCTAGCAATACTTCTCTTTCTGCTAATGCTTCCATTAAAGTTTTCTCAATCTCGAAATTTGATATGTAGCCAGATATTACCTTGCAATGTATGAATTTTCAACAATTATAAATTATCGCTTAAATTTTAAATTATAAATATACTATAATCGAAATTTTATATACGCGAGTTCTGAATATTATGAGTCAAGTTTTGGATGATTTATCTTCGTTATTGCAATTAGAAGTGATCGAAAAAGGGATCTATCGTGGACAAAGTCAAGATTTAGGCTTTCGTACGTTATTTGGTGGACAAGTTATGGGTCAAGCGGTTTCAGCCGCACAAGAAACCGTAGATTCAGCACGTAACGTCCACTCTCTTCATTCTTATTTTTTACGCCCTGGTGATGCCAGTAAACCTGTTGTTTATGAAGTAGAAAATATTCGTGATGGTAAGAGTTTTAGCACTCGTCGTGTTAAGGCTATTCAAAATGGCAAAGATATCTTCTATATGACAGCTTCTTTCCAGCATCATGAAAAAGGAGTCGAGCATCAAGACACTATGCCAAATGTTCCACAACCTGAAGAATTAGCATCTTATACTGATTTTATTTTTGACAACCAAGATAAAATACCTGAAGAAATCAGAGGGAAGTTTTTGGCAGAAAAGCCAATTGAAATGCGACCTGTTCAATCTTATAACTGGTTGAAGCCTGAAAAAACTGAAGCTAAGTCTCAAATGTGGATAAAAGCAAACGGTTCATTACCTGATGATTTACGTATTCATACCTATATGTTGGCTTATACGTCTGATTTTCTCTTTTTACCGACGGCTTTATATCCTCATGGTTTAAGTCATTGGCAACCAAACTTGCAAATTGCGACTATAGATCATGCTATGTGGTTTCACCGTCCTTTTCGCTTCGATGATTGGTTGCTTTATGTTATGGACAGTCCGTCAGCAAGTGGTGGTCGTGGTTTAGTTAAAGGGCAAATATTTAATCGTCAAGGCGAACTAGTAGCGTCAACGATGCAAGAAGGTGTTATTCGCCAACGCTAAGTTATAGAACGCCATTAAGTTAGTTCCCGCTAAGAAATTAATGGAGTTGGTATTACTTTCTATGCCAGTCGTGACCGGTAGGATGTTGAAAAATACGTAAATTGAATATTGGTGCCATAGCAAATAAATGATCAAAAATATCGGCTTGAATGCCTTCATAATTCTGCCAATTTTGATCATTACTAAAGCAATATATTTCCAATGGTAAACCTGCTTCGGTTGCGGCTAATTGCCTGACCATGCAGGTCATTCCATGATGTATCTTTTCATGCTTGGCTAGGTAGGCTTCAATATAAGCGCGAAAGGTACCGACATTGGTTAATTGTCGGCTATTTACATTATCGCTAGATAAATTATCTGCTTGTAAGCTAGTCGTGATTTCATCTGATTTTTTTAATAAATAATCTTTCAATAAACTAATTTCTGTTAATTTTTCGATTTGCGAATTTTGATAAAACGAAATGCTATTGATATCAATAATAATCGTTCGTTTAATTCGTCTTCCTCCTGAATTAAACATCCCCCGCCAGTTTTTAAATGAACCATTAATTAAAGCATATGTAGGTACTGTTGTTACTGTATTATCAAAGTTTTTCACTTTAACGGTATTTAAACCTATTTCAATAACATCACCATCAGCACCATAATGTGGTATTTCAATCCAATCACCAGGAGCAAGCATTTTATTGGCAGAAATTTGAATACTAGCGACCAAGCCTTTAATCGTATCTTGAAAAACTAATAATAAAACCGCTGTTAAGGCACCTAAACCACTGAGTAAATAAATGGGTGACTTACCTAAAATAAAAGAGATAGCCAATATACTTGCCACTAAATATATCACTAACTTTATCACTTGAATCGTTGAATTTAGCGGTAGATAACGTTCTCGAGCCTTGTGTCGATATAAATTGTTAACGACATTTAAAATGGCATCGATTGAACGAGCCACTTGAAAGCACACGGCTATTTTTGCAAAAACTAATAAAAATATACTAAGCAGAGCATTTGGAGGAAGAAAAATTGGTGTTAAAAATAATATCAATAACAAGGGGATTAAAAACGCGAAACGAGAAAAAACATTATGCTCAAGTAAAAGATCATCCCAAGTATTTTTCGTTCGAGTCACCACTTTATGAACAAAAACGAGCACTTGATGCTTTGCGAGATAATAACCGAGTGCTGATATTACAATAATGAGTAAACAGCCGACAATAAGTGCACTTATCGCTAAATAGTCATGAGCGATACCTTGGTCACTTATCCATGTGTTAATAAGTTCACTCATTTTAATTTCCTCTTCTATTTTGAATGGTTATCGTTATTGAACTCTATCAACTTTTGGTCCTTATCAAGCCAAAGCTGATTAACCCATTTTTGAAATTGAATCTTAAAGGGACGGTCGCGGACATAGTCGCCAATAATTTCATCGCCAATTGTCGAAACTTCTACATTAACATTTACTTGTTTAATTTTTCCAGCTAGAAAATCACTAAAAGTTGGAATACCTTCAGGGTAATGAATAGTAATATTAACTATTTTATGTAAGTTGCCACCCATTGCTTCTAAGACAAATCCTATACCACCCGCTTTAGGTTTAAGTAAATGTTTGAATTGAGAGTTTTGTTTATTATGCTTTTCATTCGTAAAGCGCGTACCTTCAATAAAATTCATAATACTCACGGGCTTATGCTTAAACTTAGCACAAGCCTTACGAGTCGTTTCAACATCTTTACCTTTTAAGTGAGGGTTCTTTTTGATGAACGATTGGCTGTAGCGTTTCATAAATGGAAAATCGAGAGCCCACCAAGCCAAGCCTAAAAAAGGCACGAAAATAAGTTCTTTTTTTAAGAAAAATTTCAAAAATGGTATTTTTCCATGCATTATCCGTTGCAAAATTACAATATCAACCCAGCTTTGATGATTACAAATTACCAAATACCATTCTTTCATCGTTAGTTGATCTAAACCCGTAACATTGATTTGGGTTTTATTGAATAGCTTTTGAATTAATGTATTAACGCCAACCCAATTACTCGCCATTTGATCTAATAAATAGCTGAATATTTTCTGCGAAAATTCTAGAGGAATAATAGCCTTAAAAAATGAAAATACGATAATAGGGATTAACCAGAAAAGCGTATTAACTGTATAGATAGTTAATGAAAGAATATGAATAAGCAGGTTGGGTAAAAAATTCAACATGGAACATTTGCTCAATGAAAAGAAAATAATATGTCCGATCATAATCTGATTTGAAGTTATTTTCAGCAAAAACAGTGAAATAAATTAATAGCTATTAACCAACGTTTGAAAATCGATTACTGGTCAAGCGGTTAAAAGTAGTGTTTATCCATAAATTTTATGTAAATAATCATTAGAGAATGGCATTTTAAAAGTCTTTTAATGATATTTTCAAATGAGGTAAAAAGCATCACATTGTTATTTCAGCATAAATATCTAGTAAAAATATCAGGTTTAATGGATATAAATAACGAATAAATTAGATATAACAAGGCAAGACACCAAAATGAACAAACTCTTATATATTATGGAAAAAAGTTCATTGCAAACTAAGCCCTGTTCGAGGCATGCTATAGTTTGGATAATAGAGGAGGAAGAATGAATTTTAATAGAGCGGTAATTAAAGTAGGCAGTGCTTTAATTTCACCAGAAAACAAGGGTTGTAGTGGTAAATATTTACTTGCTATTGCGCGTTTTGTTTCAGATTGTCAAAAGGCCGGTAAAGAAATTATATTAGTCTCATCGGGCAGTGTTGCTGCCGGGCGGCAATTTATTAAACATGGCTCTCCCATTCCCTCAATACCCTCTAAACAAGCAATGGCCTCAGTAGGCCAAATGCAAATGATGGCCAATTGGCAGCGTTTTTTTGATGTTCCTTGTAGTCAGCTTTTAATTACCCATGGCGACTTAAAAGATCGTCAACGCTATACCAGTATTAAAAATACACTGCGTGTATTATTGAAAAATGGCATTATTCCTATCGTTAATGAAAACGATACCGTCGCTACAGATGAGTTAAAGGTTGGCGATAACGATAACTTAGCCGCTTTAGTTGCTTTAGTGAGCGAGGCCGACAGTTTATTCATTTTGAGCGATATCAACGGGGTTTATGATGAAGACCCTCGTATCAATCCAAATGCAAATTTGCTCCCTGAAATTAACGAAATTACCCCAGAAATTTATGCGATGGCAGGTATAACCAAGAATGTTATTGCAACGGGCGGTATGAAAACAAAGATTCAAGCGGCCGAAAAAGCGGTTGAAAACGGTATTGAAACTTATATCTTAAACGGTAGTGATAGTTCAATTTTTGATAAATTATTGAAAGGTGAAAATCCAGGCACGCGCTTTAAACCGGAACAGACACCAACCAAAGCGCGTAAACATTGGTTAAAACATACCTTAAAAAGCAGCGGACAAATAAAACTTGATATTGGTGCTGTGAATGCAATTGTCAATAAGGGGGCATCTTTATTACCTTCTGGTGTGACAAAAGTTATAGGTAACTTTGAGGCCGGGGAGTCTGTTGATATTTTCGACGCTCAGTCTAATAACGTTATTGCGAAAGGGATTTGCCAATACAGTAATCGAGATTTGATACGTATTAAGGGCTGCAATAGTGACGATATTCTAGATCTATTAGGTTTTTGCCCAAGTAAGGTCATTATTCATCGTGATGATTTAGTCTTTTTAAAACAAAAACGTTTGAGAAAAATATAATGAAAACTTCACAAAGTACTGATGAAAATTTTAATATTGAAAACAACGCTAAGTTAGTAAAAAAAGCGGCACGAATTGTTGCGCAGCTAACCACGTCACAAAAAAATAACTTACTCACTGAAATGGCAAAAACTATAGAAAGTGACAGTGATGTTATCATTGCTGAAAATGCTAAAGATATAAATTCAGGCCGTGAAAAAGGTTTAAGCACAGCCATGTTAGATAGGTTATTACTGACCAAGCAAGGGATCATAGATATTGCAGAGGCGATTCGTGAGATTGTTACCTTAACGGACCCTGTGGGTGATATTGCTAATTTGTCATTACGTCCTAATGGCATGCAAGTGGGTAAAATGCGCATCCCACTGGGTGTTATTGCTATGATTTATGAGTCACGTCCAAATGTTACTGCTGAAGCCGCCGCTTTGTGTATTAAATCGGGTAATGCTGTTATTTTACGTGGTGGTTCTGAAGCGATTTTTAGTAATATTGCTTTAGCTAAATGTTTGCATAAAGTATTAGACAAACAAGGTATAGATAGAAATATCGTCTCGGTAATCCCTGATACCAGTCGTCGTGTTATTGAGCAATTGCTGAAACAGCGCGACAGTATCGATTTAGTTATTCCCCGTGGAGGAGAAGGGCTTATTCGTTATGTTACTGAACATAGCCAAATCCCTGTCATTCAGCACTTTAAAGGTGTTTGTCATTTATTTATTGATAAATATGCGGACCTTACTAAAGCCGTGAATATTTTAGTGAATGGCAAGACTCAGCGACCTAGTGCTTGTAATGCATTGGAAACGTTATTGGTTCATCAAGATATTGCTGAGCAATTTTTACCGCTTGCAGCGAAAGCGTTAGCCGATTCGGCACAGGTCAAAGTGCATGCTTGTAAAAAAAGTTTAGCGTATTTTGAAGGCGGTAGCTTAGCTACTTCTGACGATTATCATGCTGAATACTTAGCACAAGAAATTGCTGTTAAAATCGTACAGAGCTTTGATGATGCTATTGACCATATCAATGAGTTCACCTC
>Ga0209395_1008301_pt1 | contig 10630 bp, 10 predicted proteins | sample GOMGulsemesocosm_3_FD_184635 | JGI IMG/M metagenome (GOLD analysis project Ga0209395, IMG submission 184635) | Methane-oxidizing microbial communities from mesocosms in the Gulf of Mexico - GOM9D Gulf of Mexico (SPAdes) (version 2) | ecosystem: Environmental > Aquatic > Marine > Cold seeps... | reverse complement strand
AGAAATGGCCTTAGCACGTATTCGTCAACTGTCAGCACATGAAGTAGGACATACACTTGGCATTGCGCATAACTTTGCTGCCAGTGTAAATGATCGCGCTTCGGTTATGGATTATCCTCATCCTTTGATCACCTTAAAAGATGGTGCAGTTGATTTATCAAATGCCTACGATGATAAAATTGGTGTTTGGGACAAACATGTTATTGCTTACGGCTATGCAGATGTAGCACGGGTAGATGAAGCTAGCTATTTAGCTAATAATATAAAAACTGCTCAAGATGAAGGTTTGCTATACGTATCTGATCCAGATGCACGTTCACAATCAAGTGCGCATAATACGGGTCATCTATGGGATAACGGTAAAAATGCCAGTGAAGAATTATTACGGGTTTTAAAAGTCAGAGAGAAAGCACTTGCTGATTTTGGCATTAATAGTATTCCTGTTGGCTCACCGTTATCAGAAATTGAACCTGTACTTGTGCCTATTTATAACTTTCACCGTTTTCAAGTTGAGGCAACGGCAAAGTTAATTGCGGGATTAAATTATAATTATCAAGTACGTGAAATAGGAAACGATGATCAGTTATCGGCTGTAAATAGCAAACAGCAAAGCGCAGCTTTGGATGCTTTATTAACGACGCTTTCTACAAAAACATTAACGTTACCTGAGCATATTATTAAGTTAATCCCCCCTAAAGCGTATGGTTACCGCCGAGATAGAGAAAGCTTTACCAGTAATACAGGGCTTGCTTTTGATCCTGTTTCTGCTGCAGAAGCCAGTGCAAAACATACCTTAACGTTATTACTTAATTCGGCACGATTAGCACGCTTACAACAACAAGCCATGTTAGATGATGATATTTTTACTGTTGCAGATTTATTAGAGACATTAGTGAAATCAACCATTCAATCATCACCAGAAAAAGGCTTGAAGATTCTTGTACAACAACGAGTTAACCAACAAGTGGTTGAGCATTTATTAGCGCTTTGGCATCAAAAAGGTTTGGTCAGCGAAGTGAGAGCGGAAGTTTACCTAGCTTTAACCCAGTTAAAAGATTGGCTTGATGATAATAAAGCTACTCGAAAGTATAAAAAAATGGCAGCACAATTTTTATACCTTGAAAGCCAAATTGCTTATAGTTTAGCGCAAGGGAAATTAGTGACTCCTTCATCTACCATTAAAATGCCTCCGGGATCGCCCATTGGTAGTGCTTTCTAGTGTTGAATTTATAGAGCTTGATGTAATTAATGAATGATGGAGATAAATATGGCAGATAATTTCACTGTTGGTTTTCTGGGTATTCCTTTTGACGATAATTCATCCTTTGAGAAAGGGCCTGCGTTAGCACCTGATGATATTCGATCCCGATTAGTTTCAGGGTCGTTAAACAGCGCTACTGAACTAGGTGTTGAGCTTAAAGAAAATCCCCAGTGGAAAGATCTGGGCAATATTGATATTAGTAGCCAAGATAACTTCATTGATAAAATAACAGGCACTTGTCAGCAGTTTTTGGCAAGCAATACTCGTTTGTTGGCCATTGGTGGTGATCATAGTGTTAGCCACCCCTTGTTAAAAGCTTATCGTGAATATTATCCAAAATTGAACATTCTGCATATTGATGCCCATAGTGATCTATATGATTCATTTAAAGGCAATCGATATGCCAATGCCTGTCCATTTGCGCGTGTAATGGAAGAGGGTCTATGTGATAGATTAGTGCAAATTGGTATTCGCACCCTTAACAAACACCAACGAGAGCAGATCAAAAAATTTGATGTCGAATGTTATGAAATGAAAGATTGGCCTTTGCTTAAGGCGCTTGAATTTGATGGACCAGTTTACCTATCTTTAGACGTTGATGGTATTGACCCTGCTTTTGCACCGGGAGTATCCCACCGAGAACCTGGCGGTTTAACCAGTCGAGAAGTCATTAATATCATTCAGCAAATAAATGCTCCATTGGTTGGCGCAGACATTGTTGAATTTAACCCTCATAAAGACATTGATAATACGACTTCGCAGTTGGTGGCGAAGCTTGTCAAAGAAGTGGCGGGGAAAATGTTGCTAAGTTAATCAGATAAAAACGACTTGAGGGGAAGGAGACCTCAAGTCGTTGTGCAAGTTGCACTGTTATATTGTGCAAGTACACATAAAAGGTTAGTTATTTTCGACTAAAACCGGATTAACCGATGCGATAGACTTCTTAGGTTTTGTTAATACCACTAAATTGCCAACGACAATGCAGAACATGCCAACTACGGTGTAACTGCTCCAAACAAAACCTTCTACAAAGGTTGAAATAATCACAGCTACCGCTGGAAACATTAAATTGGCGTATGATGCTTTATGCGCGCCTATTCTATCCAATAATGTTAAGTAGCAACCAAACGCGATCACCGAACCAAAGATGGATAAAAATAATAACGAACTGACATAAGGTACGCTCCATTCAAAACCGAATTCTTTGCCTTGTACTAGAGCAATGATTAATAGAAATATCGAACCATACAGCATGCCCCATGCATTTACTTGCATAACAGGAAGCATCATTTTTTGATTTCTAATAGACAACATGTTGCCATTAGATGCACTGTAAGTGCCTATTAGGCAAAGCAATAAAGCAAAAAGGACTTCTCCACCTAGCTCTACATTACTAACTTCCGGCCAGAACAAAGTGGTAATGCCGATTAAACCTATGGCCCCCCCCGCATACACTTGTTTGGTTATTGGGGTTTTATACCAAAATCGCGCATTAATAATATTCATTAACATCAAGGTTGAAAAAGCGATGCAGGTTAATGCTGAATTTATGTATTGCTGGGATGTGTATAAGAAATAGTAATTTAGGCCAAACAATGACACGCCAAAAACGATGAATTGCAAATGCTGTTTTTTATTAAAGGCTAGTGGTAACTTTTTAAGCCAGCAATAAATAAACAGTACCGCTGCTGCAAGTGCAAAACGATAGACAATTGAAGCTTCAAGAGCAACTTCACCTAGTTGGTAATTTATGGCTATCCAAGTAGTGCCCCAGATAACCACAGTGATGATATAAAGTAATAAATTATTCATCTTTGTCTCTATTTATCTTTATTGATTAAGGATATTTGATGTTCTGTTTTGAATGCCTGCCTTGCTGAGTTAATTGACAGTGTTTCTTGGACAACAAGGCTTCTTGCCATTTGTGATTTTGCCATATTCTCCAGCCACTTTTTGGCTACTTTTTTTACGATATAGATAAAAGTCATGTGTTGCTCCTTAATGAAATTGGCATAGCTATCTTGAGTATTGTTGCTCGTTTGTTGTCATTGGTTTGTTTATGGCTAGACAGTTTACAGATGATTTGTTTTAATAACATATACAAAAAAAAGAAAATGAAACCTATACAGTTTTCTTGTGCGAATAATACACCGAACGAGTCAATAATGAGATTATTAGATAAATCAGCGTCAGAGTTTTTATATCAACAAGTAATAGAGTTTGTTGAAAAACAAGAAGAAAGTGGTGCTATTAAGGCGGGTGATAAGCTGCCAAGTTTAAGAAAGCTCAGTAGTCAGTTTGGAATTAGTGTGCCTACGGTAAAGCAGGCCTATATTGAATTGGAACGCCAAGGCACCATATCTGCTCGGCCTCAGTCGGGGTATTATCTTAAAGCTAAGCAAGCAAGAACATTATTACCGATGCGGGCTAAATGGGCGAGTTGTAAACCGGTAGAGGTTTCATGCCGCAGTTTAATCGAGCAGGTGTACGACGCGGTACATTTACCAGACACGGTTGCTTTAGGGATCTCAAATCCCGTGAATGCTCACCCACCTGATAAAGCTCTGGCGCGATTGATGCGTTCTATTTTAACTCGAGTCTCAGAAAAAGCGGTTAGTTATGGTCCGGTAAATGGTGATGCAAAACTTCGTTTAACGCTTGCATTGCGTTATCAAGAGCAAGGTGTGGATGTAAATCACCAAGATATGGTGATCACCAACGGTGCACAAGAAGCGATATCAATTGCTCTGCAATGCGTGGCAAAGCGTGGTGACATTGTTGCAGTTGAGTCGCCTTGTTATTTTGGTTTGATTGAACTGATTGAAAGTTTAGGCATGAAAGCAGTAGAAGTATATACCTGTACGGAAGATGGTGTATGTATTAACGAACTAGAGAAAGTCTTAAATCAACATCCAGTAAAAGTCTGTTTGTTTTCGACCGCTATTAATAATCCATTAGGCTCGATGATGACCAACGAGCAACGGCATGCATTGGTGAAACTTTTAGAGTCTCGTGATATTCCTTTGATAGAAGATGAAGTCTATAGCGATATTTATTATACAGAGCAACGCCCTATTCCTGCACAGTTGTATTCTGAAAAAGGTTTGGTGATGACCTGTTCATCATTTTCGAAAACAGCGGCGCCAGGATATCGAGTAGGTTGGTTAATTCCAGGGAAATTTGAAGAAGCGGCTAAACGCATTAAAAGGGCGCAATCATGCTCGAGCCCTATGTTACAACAATGGACACTAACAGATTATCTGTTAAGTGGTGAATATGATCGTCATTTACAAGTTTTGAGAAAAACACTGCGGTATAACTGCGAAAGAATGCGTGCTTTAATTGCAGAGCACTTTCCCAAGGAAGTGTGTATTTCAAAACCGCAAGGCGGCAGTGTTCTATGGATACGCTGTCGATCTCATGTCGATACCAGTCAATTCTTTAGCCAAGCAATTGAGCAAGGAGTGAGCTTTGCTCCTGGGCAAATATTCTCTCCATCAGGTAAATATAAGAATTTTATGCGAATTAGCTATGGGGTGAAATGGTGCGATACCATTGAGCACTCGGTAATGACGTTAGGTAAACTCGTGCACGAATTTTCGGATAAATAATGAGTAAACAACTCTCTCAGAGCGAAATTAAAGATCAAGATCAGCAACAAATAATATCATTGTCACTATTGTTGCCAATGTTAGCATCGATAATTGCTATTTCACCTTTGGCTATTGATATGTACTTGCCGGCAATGCCTATTTTAGCCGAGCGGTTTTCAACAGATATGCCGATGATACAAAATAGCTTAAGTATATATTTATTAGGCTATGCGCTTGGTTTACTTTTTTTTGGACCTCTTGCCGATAAATACCGACGTAGAAGTTTGGTGATGTTAGGTATCTCAGGTTTTACTCTGATGAGTTTTGCTTTGCCTTTTGTTGACAGTATTGAACAATTTTTGTCATTACGTTTTGTGCAAGCCTTTATCAGTAGTGCTGCGACAGTAGTGGTTCCGGGAACAATTAAAGAGCGTTATGGAAAAAATACCGCAAAAGGATTTTCCTATGTGTCTATGATCATGATGGTAGCCCCCATGATCGCGCCAAGTATAGGGAGTGTTTTGTTATTACATAGCTGGCAAGCCATTTTTATTGTGCTTGGTCTCTATAGTTTAGCTATTTTAGCACTCGCTTATAAATATTTACCTGAGTCAAAACGAGCAAATGAAAGCAAAGATGTTAGTTTTTTAGCCCGCTATAAAGTGGTGTTATCTCATCGTAAAGCGCGCTTAGATTTAATGACTTCTATGATGATTTCATTAGCATTTTTTGCTTATATTACTGCGATCCCTTTTGTCTTTTTAACGGTATTCGAAGTATCAGAGTTTGAATTTAGCTTTTTGTTTGCTATCACTGTGGTGGCGTTAATGATTGCTCATTTTACCAATACCCGATTAGTCGTAAAAAAGGGCTCTCGTAAGATGTTATCTTATGGGCTAATGGTTGGTTTAATATCGTCGACTTGCTTAGTGGTGGTCAATTTCTGGCAACTGCCACTGGTCTATACGGTAATCGCGATTTTACCCTTGATGGGCAGCTTGTCTATGGTCGCGGTTAATGCAGATTCATTGGTATTACTGTCATTTACCCATGAGTCAGGTACCGCAACAGCGGTAATTGGTACGTTAAGATTTGGTATAGGTGCTTTAGCAGGGCCTATATTAGCGTATTTCTATGATGGTAGTGCATTGCCTTTTGCATTGTTGATGTGGTGTTCCGTGATTATTGTTTTACTTTGTCAACTACCCCATTGGATCACTCGTAAGAGTTAGTATTGCTATAAATTGCTCTGGGAATAAGGGCTTATTTTTCTAAGTCCTTTTCTTTTGCAAGTTGCTCTTTTAATGCCACTTGTTGTAAACGCCATTTTTTACGTTCAGCATAATAATTATCCCAAACACAAACATCACACGCACTATCGCAACATTCACCATCTGCAGGCGGTAGAGGTTTTTCAAGTAAATCTGTCATATTATTCTCGCTAAGTGAGCTATAAATTAGCCCGATTGGTATAAAGTGCTGAAATATAGCCAATAAAAAAGCTCTATCGATATTAGCGATAGAGCTTTAAGTATAGCAAAGCAGTGTTATTCAATCTCAGCGAGTTTCTTCTCTAAGTAATGAATGTTTGCCCCACCATTTACAAAACCTTGGTCATTCAAAATATCTTGATGTAAGGCTATGTTGGTTTTAATACCATCAATCACAAGTTCGTTTAAAGCATTACGCATACGAGCAATCGCAACATCACGGTTATCACCCCAAGTGATTAATTTACCAATCATAGAATCGTAATGTGGTGGTACAGAATAATCAGCATAAATATGAGAATCCCAACGTACACCTAAACCACCCGGAGGATGGAAACGAGTAATTTTACCCGGTGAAGGAATAAACGTTCGTGGATCTTCAGCATTAATCCGACACTCAATAGAATGTCCTGCTACCTTAATATCGTCTTGGGTATAAGATAATGGTTGCCCAGCTGCGACACGTAATTGCTCTTTAATTAAATCAACACCCGTGATCATTTCAGTAACGGGATGCTCTACTTGAATACGAGTATTCATTTCAATGAAATAGAACTCACCATTTTCATACAAAAATTCAAAGGTACCGGCACCACGATAGTTAATTTCAATACAGGCATTACAACAGCGCTCACCAATTTTGGCGCGCATTTCAGGAGTTATTCCTGGTGCCGGAGCTTCTTCAACTACTTTTTGATGACGGCGTTGCATAGAGCAATCACGTTCACCTAAATGAATTGCGCCACCTTGGCCGTCAGCCATGATTTGAATTTCTACATGACGTGGGTTTTCAAGGAATTTTTCCATGTAGACCATGTCATTATCGAACGTAACACGTGCTTCATTTTTAGTTAAAGCAATAGATTCTATTAACTCTTCTTCGTTACGAACTACTCGCATTCCACGACCACCACCACCACCAGAGGCTTTAATGATCACCGGATAACCAATGCGTTTGCCATGAGCTATATTTGCATCATCATCATCAGTTAATGGTCCGTCAGAACCAGGAACACAAGGAACGCCAGCACCTTTCATTGCTTTAATCGCGGAAACTTTATCGCCCATTAAGCGAATGCTATCTGCTTTAGGACCTATAAAAGCAAAGCCTGATTGTTCAACTTGTTCGGCAAAGTCAGCATTTTCTGCTAAAAAACCATAGCCTGGATGAATAGCTACTGAGTTTGTAACTTCAGCTGCGGTAATAAGTGTCGGAATGTTTAAGTAACTTTCCATTGCTGATGGTTTACCAATACAAATGGTTTCGTCAGCTAACAACACGTGCTTGAGATTTTTATCTGCTGTTGAATGAACAGCAACAGTTTTTATGCCAAGCTCTTTACAGGCTCGCAATATTCTCAATGCAATTTCGCCACGATTGGCGATAAGAACTTTATCTAACATGAAATACCCTTACTTTTTGGGCTTATTCAATGATGAATAGCGGTTGGTCGAATTCGATAGCATCTTCGTTACTCGCTAAAATCTCTTTTACAACACCAGACTTATCAGCTTCAATTTGGTTCATCATTTTCATTGCTTCAAGAATACATAAGGTATCACCAGCATTAACGTGTTGGCCCACTTCAACAAATGCAGGTGCATCTGGCGAAGCGGAAGCGTAGAAAGTACCAACCATAGGTGAACGAACAAGGTGACCGGAAATTGCCGCAGGTGCTGCAGCTTCTGCTGTTACAGGTGCTGCTACTGCGGCTGGCGCTGCTGCAACGGGTGCTGCTTGCATCATAGGAGCTGCTTGTACCATGGCGCCACGGCTGATGCGTACTGACTCTTCGCCTTCAGAAATTTCTAATTCGTTGATACCTGATTCTTCAACAAGTTCGATTAGTTTTTTTATTTTACGAATATCCATAAGATTACCTTTTTAGCTGTCTGTGTATTTTATTAATGTAAGTGGCTTTATACGGCCAATTATTATGTATTCTTTGTTAAATATTGATGAGCACTGGTTAAAGCATAGCCATAACCAATAGGCCCTAACCCACAAATCACCCCTTGAGCAACATCGGATAAATACGAATGTTGTCGAAAATTTTCTCTTGCATGCACGTTTGATAAATGCACTTCAATAAATGGAATGTTTACTGATAGAAGAGCATCTCTTAACGCGACACTTGTATGAGTCAATGCAGCGGGGTTGATTATAATAAAGTCAATATTTTCAAATGCTTTATGTATTTCTTCAATTAATTCATGTTCGGCATTTGATTGCGTATGCGACAACTTGAGGCCAAGTTGTTCGGCACGCTGATTCAGATCTTCGATAATATTGTTCAGCGATAGAGAACCATAAATGCCAGGCTCTCTTTTGCCAAGCATATTTAAATTTGGACCATTTAGCACTAAAACCTTAAACTTTGCTGTCATTTTCTTGGAAATGCCTCTTAAATTTCAACATTACAATCATCATCACATAAAACGCCTTGTGATGGAAAGTTATTTGTCTAATAACTATCAGTTTCTTGAATTTGGCGATTATTATAGTGTTTTCACCGAAATTAGCAGCAAAATACTGGTCTGATCTCTTTTTGGTTGTTTTGGTTATTAAATTTTTTGTTATTTGCTAGCTTTTGACTAAACTTATCATTCTTAGTGTAAGTTTCTGATTTTTTGTTTTTTGTGACTTTTCTTGCATTCTTTTATGCGTGGCTAAAGCCAAGCTTCTAATGGTTAAACTGGATTTCTTGATAAGGATATCGCTATCTTCCGTATTCTTAAGGTTTGTTTATTAATTCTCATCGTTTCTTTGAGTTCACCTTCAAGGGCTTTGAGCATTATCACCCATAAATTAGTTGCTGTAGAGGGTATTAATAGCGCACAACTAAGGCGTATATATCTGATGCGTCAACTACGTTGGGCTAATGATACTCCTATCGTCGTCTATGTTTTACCAAGTCAGCACCCCGTACATAAAGCATTCTCTAAAGATGCGCTAAATATATTCCCCTATAAGCTCGATAGAATTTGGAACAAGTTAACGTTTTCTGGTTTGGGTATCGCTCCCATTGTTGTTAAATCTCAAGCAGATTTAATAAAAGCCGTTAGCTCTACTCCTGGTGCCATTGGTTATATTGATAATATGAATGAGGAAGAACATGTCAATGTTGTTAAAGTTTCAATATAAAGCTGTTAGTAATAAACTGATCGCTAGCTTGATTCTTATCGTTAGTTTAGGAGCTGTACCAGCTCTTGGCGCTGAATCACCTAATCAATCATGGCAAGTGCATGGATTTTTGGCTCAAGGCTTAATTGGAGTTCAGGGCAGTGATTTTGTTAATGATGAAGAAAATACCTCACTAAAACTTACTGAAATCGGCCTTAATGCAACTTATCAACTTAATGACTCCCTACGTATTGCAGGACAAGCTGTTTATTTAAATGGCGGTAATCGCTATGCCGAAGGGGTTCGTATCGATTACTTACTAGCAGATTGGTCGTTATATACCAGCGAACATTGGCAGGCAAATTTATATATCGGACGCTTTAAAACTTATCATTGGCTTTATTCAAGCACCAGAGATGTGCCTATGACGAGACCCAGCATTATTCTTCCGCAATCCGTCTACTTTGATGGCACTAGGGATTTATCTGTTGGTGGTGATGGACTTGCTCTTTCAGCTAAGCATTTCAGTGATACTTGGGGGGAGTTTGATTTTAACCTAAGTTCCGGCATTTCACCTATCTCAGATAAACAAACAAAACTTCTGATGGGAAAGGTTTCAAAGGGGGATTTACAACATGATAACGATCTACAAGCGAGCATTTATTGGCAGCCAGAGATGTCTAATTGGCGTTTGGGTATCGCTTTAACCGATGGTGATTTTAGTTACGAAACGAAAAACGAAAATATTTTCGCCGATGGAGAATTAGAACTTAAAAGATACTATGTTAATGGTGAATATCAAGCAGAAAAGTGGACATTCAGTTTTGAACTACTACAAGAGCAATTGGTGTTGGATGGTTTATTATTTCCTACCTTTTATAGTGATACTACCGGGCAAGGAGGGTTTGTACAGGGAGAATACCAGCTAAATGAAAAAACAAAATTACTGACAAGGTATGAGCATTACTATGGCAATAAAGACGATAAACACGGTGTTCAACTTGAGAAGAACTCCTTTGGTTTTGTTCCTCATTACTTTGGCTATCAACATGATAGCGTGTTAGGCGTGACTTACCATTTATCAACAAATATGCAAATACAGCTTGAGCATCACTGGGTAAAAGGTACGGCGAGACTTACTCCAGTTGTTTTTCCAGATCCA
>Ga0209395_1008296_pt1 | contig 10638 bp, 6 predicted proteins | sample GOMGulsemesocosm_3_FD_184635 | JGI IMG/M metagenome (GOLD analysis project Ga0209395, IMG submission 184635) | Methane-oxidizing microbial communities from mesocosms in the Gulf of Mexico - GOM9D Gulf of Mexico (SPAdes) (version 2) | ecosystem: Environmental > Aquatic > Marine > Cold seeps... | reverse complement strand
TCTGTTCTCAAACCCATTAGCAAGCTCACACACATAACCAATAAGATCACTGTGAACGGCAGTGCTGTTGAAATCGCACCTGCTTGTAATGCTTCAATTGCTTGTGTGCCGCCAACCCAAAGTAGCGCTGCAGCAATAGCACCTTCAATTAATGCCCAGAACACACGTTGTGGTACTGGCGCATCAACTTTACCACCAGCTGTAATGCTGTCGATAACTAATGAACCTGAATCAGACGAGGTAATGAAGAATACTAATACCAATACGATTGCAAGCATTGATAACACTTCACCCATAGGTAAAGAATCAAACATTTGGAACATAGCTAAAGGTACATCTTTTAAGCCTTCACTACCTAAAGTACCAATGTTATTCGCTACTTGATCAATGGCTACACCACCAAATACTGACATCCACAATACTGTTACCGCAGTTGGAACAAGTAATACTGCTGTGATGAATTCACGAATTGTACGGCCACGAGAAATACGTGCGATGAACATACCAACGAATGGTGACCATGAGATCCACCATGCCCAATAGAAAACAGTCCAGCCATGCATCCAAGCCGAGTCTTCACGACCAATTGGATTACTTAATGGGATGATATTTTCAACATAACCCATGATAGTTGTTGGTACTGTGCCCATTGAAATGGCAAATGTTACTAAAATAACGAATATTAATAGTACCAATGCAAGCAGCATGTTGATGTTACTAATTACTTTTACGCCACCATCAATACCACGAACTACCGATACAACCGCCAGCAAGGTAACAATTATGATGATCGCTATTTGTAAAAATAAACCGTTTTCAATGCCGAATATATGATGGAAACCACTCGCAGCTTGTTGCGCGCCTAAACCGAGTGATGTAGCTAAACCAAATAACGTCGCTAATACCGCTAGAATATCAACGATATGACCAGCCCAGCCCCACGTTCTATCGCCTAAGATAGGGTAGAATACAGAACGCATTGAAAGAGGAAGACCTTTGTTATAAGCAAAGAAAGCCAGTGATAATGCGACAACACCATAAATTGCCCATGGGTGTAAACCCCAATGGAACATAGTTGCACCTAATGCCAGTTTCGCTGCTTCAGGTGTATTTGCTGTTACATTTAGTGGTGTTTCATACCAGCCTGTGTAATAAGCTACAGGTTCTGCAACACCCCAAAACATTAAGCCAATGCCCATACCGGCAGCAAATAACATCGCTATCCAAGACATGCGGCTATAATCAGATTTAGCGTCATCACCACCTAAACGAATTTTACCGTAAGGCGAAACAATTAACGCTAAGCAGAAAATAACAAAGATATTTGCAGACCACATGAACAGCCCATCAAAGGCTCCAATGATTTGCCATTTGATACCATCGAGGAATGACTTCGATGTTTCTGGTTCTACTAATAAAATAGCGACCAAGAATAGGCCTATTAACGATGCACTGATACCAAACACTGGGTTATGTACATCAAAACCCCATTTTTGGACGTTATCTTGTCCGACAGTATAATCAGTATTATCAATACTGTATTTGTCCTTATTAATACTCATTCGTCCTCAGTTAGAACAGTCCTGTTCTATTTTGTGTATTTATTTGTTATCGACAAGTTTAGCAAAATTTAGGTATAAATATCGGATAAATATCAATATAAAGGGAATTTAACCATAGCCGTAGAATAGTTATTAATAACAGGATTGCAAATTAGCTTATCGTAAAGGTATATTTGTACAGAAGGTAGTTGAGGTGTGAAAAGCGCGTCGAGAATTAGCTATTACAGGGTTCTGCTTCTTTCTCGTTGGCCACGTTTCAAGCCCAGAAACTGACGTGGTTGCTATATCCACCTCACCATTAAGGTTTATTGGCAGAACAAACGCTTCCCAATATTCAGTATAGATCAGCTTTCATTGCTGTCCAGTTCATCAAATTATGAGCAAGCACGTTTACCGTTTAACCAATAAGCAATAACCGTGCGACGTGCAACATAATGATAACTGAGCAAGCTAAGCACTAGTGTCACGGTTAGGGTAATACTAAATTTAGCCCATACAGACCAGTCTAAATGAGTTAATTGTGCGGTAGTCCAAATGGCAATGGGTAAATGGACCAGATATACCCAATATGCCGAATCGGTTAGATAACGTGCTGTCATGTTGTACTGATTAAAGCACCGTAAGAACCATCCGGTTATCCCCAGAATGAATGACCACATTAATAAACCGCTAAAAAGTGCGGCCAATAAGTGCGTAGTTATTTTATTTATCTCGGTACTGTTGCCGACTTGCTGAATAAAATAGCTGGCGATAGGCAGTAGTATGAATGCGAGAAGTAAATATCGATAACTGTGTTGTTTAATATCCTGAAATCGTTCTTGCTGACCATACAGTAACCAGCCACACCAATAAACAAACCCATAAGCTAAAAACACACCAGCATTCGGGATCCAACGTAAATCACTGTCGAGTGAACCTGATGACATTGACAATAAGGTTAGTGCTGAGAGCAAACCCAGTAACATAACACCACGAACATTGGTCATGGCTATATCAATAAACTGCTGGCATATACGAGTGATGATTGGTGGTGGTTTGATTTGTGTCGCAATGACAGTGATCACATAAAACATGATGAGATAATACAAAAACCAGAAGTGCCACAGGCTGATCAACCATTCAATTGGTGTACTTATGTACCCTATATACGCTTCATTACTAAGTTGTTGAGTAGCAAAACTAAAGCCTGCGAAAATAACCGGAAACAACAACGGCCAACCAACAATAAAGGGGATTAATATGCGCTTAATGCGGTTGTTAACAAAATGCTTGTTCCCTCGACGGTGGTAAATTAGTGCAGCAAAAAAACCAGACATAAGGAAAAAAACTGGCATACGAAAACTATGGATAATACCGACCAGGATATCGAAAAATACCGAATTTACTGGGTCACGATAGGGCCATACTTGGTTTGGTTCAAATATCATATAGCTGACTGCTGAATGAATCACAACACCAAGTAACATCATCGTCGCTCTTAGGTGATCTAAAGCGTACAAGCGAGGTGCGTTCGCATTTTCTGGCATAAGTGATTTCCGACTTTTAATATTTAAGTAATTTCAATTGGTTACAATATTAACAAACCAATTGGTTACAATATTAACAAACCAATTGGCAGCTAATAGATGAAAAAAGTATGGTAATAGGCATCCGCATTATAGATTTAATTATCGCCCTGAACAGGAAGTTTGGTTACGTAGATGTTGACAAGTTGTAAAAAATCAATAATATTGAATGAAATTTAAACATTGTCGACAATCCTATGACTTTAGATGACCCAACAAAAATAGTCGCTGTGACTACAGCTGATAAAGTTTTTGAGCTAATGCAGCGTGCCATTGTGGACGGTGAAATACTTGCAGGTAGTAAAATCAGTGAACCTGAACTGGCAAAACGCTATCAAGTCAGTCGTTCCACCCTTCGAGAGGCATTAAATCGACTAGAAAAATGCCATTTAATTGAGCGTAAAGCCAATGTTGGTTCACGCGTAGTGCAGTGCACAACTCAAGGTTTACTCGACCTTTACTTTGTGCGAGAGGCGCTTGAAGGAATGGCATGCAGACAAGCGGCAGAGAACATGACTGATGATGAAATTGTCGACATGAAAGTTATGCTTAGCCAGCATGCCTCGGCACAAGCCCTTAAAGACGGTGTGGCTTATTACCAAGAAGAAGGTGATTTAGACTTTCATTATAAAGTCATCTTGGGCAGTCATAATGCACAACTCATTAACTTGATTTGTGGCCAGTTGTATCACTTAGTTCGTATGTATCGCTGCCAATTTGGTATGCACAGTCCAAGAGCTAGCCGCGCTTTTTCAGAGCACGCCCAAATTATCGAAGCCATCACTGACCGAGACGGTGAATTAGCTGAAATGTTAATGCGCCGTCATATTGCTGCTTCACGTAAAAATATTGAAAGTAAAATTGCACGTCAATTAGAAACAGAGTCAAAGACAGAAATAGCACCAATTCAAGGAGAGAAATAATATGTCTACACAAGCATCCTCATCTCAGCGCTTATCGCCAGGCGCTAAGTTTCGTTTAGCATTGGTCAATAATAAGCCATTACAAGTTGTCGGTACTATTAATGCGTATTGCGCAATGATGGCCGAACAATTGGGGCATCAGGCTATTTATTTATCTGGTGGTGGGGTAGCGAATGCCTCTTACGGATTACCAGATTTAGGCATGACGTCACTAAATGATGTGATTGCTGATGTACAACGTATTACCGCAGCGTCGAGTTTACCTTTATTGGTTGATATCGATACGGGTTGGGGTGGCGCATTTAATATTGCTAAAACTATTCGTGATATGGAAAAAGCGGGTGCTGCTGCAGTGCATTTAGAAGACCAAGTGGCACAAAAACGCTGTGGTCATCGTCCAAACAAAGAAATTGTGTCGACAGAAGAGATGGTTGATCGTATCAAAGCGGCTGTTGATGCACGAACTGATGCTGACTTTTTCATTATGGCGCGTACCGATTCATTCGCACAAGAAGGTTTGGAAGCGGCGATTGCCAGAGCACAAGCGTATGTCGAAGCGGGTGCTGATGGTATTTTTGCAGAAGCGGTGAAAACCGAAGCGCATTACCGTGCATTCTCGGCAGCGTTAGATGTACCTATTTTGGCCAATATCACTGAGTTTGGGCAAACTGAATTATGGAACAAAGAGCAACTCGGCGAGTGGGGCTGCGCTATGGTGCTTTATCCATTATCTGCATTCCGTGCGATGAATAAAGCAGCTGAATTGGTTTATAAAACCTTGCTAAGTGATGGAGACCAAAAAGCCGTGGTTGATAATATGCAAACGCGTATGGACTTATATGGTTATCTTGGTTACCACGACTACGAGCAAAAACTGGATACGTTGTTCTCGGAAGGCAAGAATAAATAACAGCTATGATTAAAGTAATGTAAAACAAAAATTCAATAAATCGGACAAATAATAGCAAGCAGGATGTTGCAGAATTATAAGTTTTAGTATGTAGATTTGCTATTAACAGTTTGAAATTAATTAAGGGAATAATTATGACAGATAAAAAATTATCAGGCGCTGGCTTACGTGGTCAAAGCGCTGGTGACACCGCACTTTGTACCGTTGGCAAATCAGGCAGCGGTTTAACGTATTGTGGTTATGACGTGGCTGACCTTGCTGAACACGCAACGTTTGAAGAGGTCGCTTATTTACTGTTTAACGGTGAATTACCGACGCTGGATCAGCTTGAAACTTACAAAGCTGAATTGAACACCATGCGTGACTTACCACAATCGTTAAAAGAAGTATTACAACATATTCCGGCTGATGCACATCCAATGGACGTCATGCGAACGGGTTGTTCATTTTTAGGTAACATTGAACCAGAGGCAGACTTTTCAGAGCAAAATAAAGCGGCGAACCGTCTTCTTTCTGCATTCCCTGCAATCATGTGTTACTGGTATCGTTATTCTCATGATGGTGTTGAAATTGACTGTACGACTGATGAAGAATCTCTGGCTGGTCACTTTCTTAAATTGTTACGTGGTGAAGCACCATCAGAGCAGCATCGCCGTGTGATGGATGTATCCTTGATCCTTTACGCTGAGCATGAATTTAATGCTTCCACCTTTACTGCGCGTGTTTGTGCGTCAACATTATCAGATATGTTCTCGTGTGTAACTGGTGCTATTGGTACGTTACGCGGACCATTACATGGCGGTGCAAATGAAGCCGCAATGGAGATGATCCAAAAGTTCACCTCTCCAGCAGATGCTAAAACGCAGATGGCAGGCATGCTTGAACGTAAAGAAAAGATCATGGGCTTTGGTCACGCGATTTACCGTACCTCCGATCCGCGTAATGTGATAATCAAAAAATGGTCAGAAAAACTGGCTCACGAACACGGTGATACTTCGTTATACGATATCTCGGTTGCGTGTGAAGAGTTTATGTGGGACAGCAAAAAGTTATTCTGTAACGCCGATTTCTTCCATGCCTCTGCTTATCACTTCATGGGCATCCCGACTAAATTATTTACCCCAATTTTTGTCTGCTCACGTTTAACGGGCTGGTCTGCACACGTAATGGAGCAGCGTAGTAATAATCGTATTATTCGCCCAAGTGCTGATTATATTGGTGCAGAACCAAGAATCGTTACGCCAATTTCAGAGAGATAAGTAAGCGCTATTCATCCATTTTCGAAGATTGAATAGTAATGTATTGAGTGAACTGTTTGTTTTCATTATTGATGAAGGCGAGCAGAACATGATGTTAGTTTTGATTAAAAAGAGGGAAGGGTAAGGCCTGTTGTTTGTGCCTTAGCTCAAGCCCCATTTATTTAATGGATTAAGTTATGAACATTAACTATCGTAAACCTTTACCTGGCAGTGAGCTCGATTATTTTGATACCCGTTCTGCAGTTGATTCAATCCAGCCCGGTGCGTATGCCACTTTACCTTATACCTCACGTGTATTTGCGGAAAACTTAGTACGTCGTTGCGAACCCGATGCATTAGAAGCATCGCTAAAGCAGCTTATTGAGCGTAAGCGTGACCTTGACTTTCCTTGGTTTCCTGCGCGTGTGGTTTGTCATGATATTTTAGGCCAAACTGCATTAGTTGATTTAGCCGGTTTACGTGATGCGATTGCAGAGAAAGGCGGAGACCCATCTAAGGTGAATCCAGTGGTGCCAACGCAATTGATTGTTGACCACTCTCTGGCTGTAGAGCACGCAGGTTTTGAACCAGATGCATTTGCAAAAAACCGCGCCATTGAAGACCGTCGTAACGATGACCGTTTCCACTTTATTAACTGGACCAAAACAGCCTTTAAAAATATTGATGTTATTCCTCCTGGTAACGGTATCCTGCATCAGATTAACTTAGAGCGTATGTCTCCCGTGATCCAATCTCGTCAAGGCGTGGCATTTCCTGATACCTTAGTGGGCACAGATAGTCATACACCTATGGTTGATGCATTAGGTGTGATAGCAATTGGTGTTGGTGGACTTGAAGCTGAAAGCGTGATGCTAGGTCGTGCGTCATATATGCGTTTACCAGACATTATCGGTGTTGAACTAACAGGTAAGCCACCAGCTGGCATGACAGCAACTGATACGGTGTTAGCATTGACTGAGTTTTTACGTGCACAGAAAGTCGTATCAAGTTATTTAGAGTTTTATGGTGAGGGTGTTGCGCATCTTACCTTAGGTGACCGTGCTACTATTTCGAACATGACTCCAGAATATGGTGCAACTGCTGCACTCTTCTCAATCGACGAACAGACCATTGATTACCTTAAATTAACCGGTCGTGAAGACGAACAAGTTAAGTTGGTGGAAACCTACGCCAAAGAAACAGGTCTATGGGCTGATGATTTAAGTAAGGTTGAGTACGAGCGTGTACTTACATTCGATTTGTCGACGGTGTGCCGTAATATTGCTGGCCCATCAAATCCACATAATCGTGTACCAACCTCTGAACTAGCTAAGCGTGGTATCAGTGGGAAAGTTGAAAACGTACCGGGTAAAATGCCTGACGGTTCAGTGATTATTGCCGCTATCACAAGTTGTACTAATACCAGTAATCCGCGCAATATGATCGCCGCAGGTTTGATTGCCCGTAACGCTAACAAGCTTGGATTAACCCGAAAACCTTGGGTGAAAACTTCCCTTGCACCGGGCTCAAAAGCTGTACAACTTTATCTACAAGAAGCAGACTTATTACCCGAACTAGAGCAATTAGGCTTTGGTATTGTCGCGTTTGCCTGTACCTCTTGTAATGGCATGAGTGGCGCGCTTGATCCTGTCATTAAACAAGAGATATTAGACCGTGACCTGTATGCTACAGCCGTGTTATCAGGTAACCGGAACTTTGATGGTCGTATTCACCCACATGCCAATGAAGCATTTATAGCCTCACCACCTTTAGTGGTTGCATATGCAATTGCCGGTACAATCCGTTTTGATATAGAACGTGACACACTTGGTTTCGATCAAGATGGTAACGCAATCACACTGAAAGACATTTGGCCAACCGATGAAGAAATCGATGCAGTCGTAACAGCGAGTGTAAAACCAGAACAATTCCGTAAAGTCTACAACCCTATGTTTGGGAGTGATATAGAATGCAGTGTTGATTATGGTGAGCTGAATGATCCGCAATATGCTTGGCGTGAAATGAGTACTTATATTCGCCGACCGCCTTATTGGGAAGGTGCATTAGCAGGCGAGCGTAGCCTTAAAGGTATGCGTCCATTAGCGGTATTGGGTGACAATATTACTACCGATCATTTATCACCTTCTAATGCCATTATGCTTGATAGTGCGGCGGGCGCTTATTTAGATAAGATGGGTTTACCTGAAGTTGACTTTAACTCGTATGCTACCCACCGTGGTGATCACTTAACTGCACAACGAGCGACTTTTGCTAACCCGAAATTGCACAATGAAATGGTGTTAGAAAACGGGCAAGTTAAGCAAGGCTCATTAGCACGAGTTGAGCCTGAAGGCAGCATTACTCGTATGTGGGAAGCGATTGAAACTTATATGGGACGTAAGCAGCCGTTGATTATTGTGGCGGGTGCGGATTATGGTCAAGGATCTTCACGCGATTGGGCGGCGAAAGGTGTTCGTTTAGCGGGTGTTGAAGCGATTGTTGCTGAAGGGTTTGAGCGTATTCATCGTACGAACCTTGTTGGTATGGGCGTACTACCGCTGGAGTTTAAAGCGGGTGAAAGCCGAAAAACCTATGCTATTGATGGTAGCGAAACCTTTGATGTTATTGGTGAACCAACTCCTCTTGCTGATCTTACACTCATCATTAACCGTAAAAATGGTGAAATCCTTGAAGTACCTGTGACTTGTCGTTTAGATACCGCAGAAGAAGTATCTATTTATGCGGCAGGTGGTGTATTGCAACGCTTCGCGCAGGATTTCCTTGAATCGAGTGAGGCCTAGCTATTTATGCCTAAAACTAACAAAGATGATTCTATGATAAAAACTAACATGGGATATTTACCACAGCTTAGGATCCCCGCTACTTATATGCGTGGCGGCACGAGCAAAGGCGTATTTTTTAATCTGCAAGATTTACCAGAAGCGGCGAAAATACCGGGAGCAGCGCGTGATGCGCTGTTATTACGGGTGATCGGTAGCCCTGATCCTTACGGTAAACAAACAGATGGTATGGGTGGGGCAACGTCAAGTACCAGTAAGACCGTGATTGTGTCGGCAACGGATAAACCCGATCATGATGTTGATTACTTGTTTGGTCAGGTATCGATTGATAAACCGTTTGTTGATTGGAGTGGCAACTGTGGCAATTTATCCGCAGCGGTCGGTTCTTTTGCTATCAACAGTGGTTTAGTTGATGCCAGCCGTATTCCAGAAAATGGCGTGGCGGTTGTACGTATTTGGCAGGTGAATATTGCGAAAACTATTATCGCCCATGTGCCAATTACTAATGGCATAGTGCAAGAAACTGGTGATTTTGAATTGGACGGGGTTACCTTTCCAGCAGCGGAAGTACCAGTTGAATTTATGGATCCTGCTGATGGGGAGGGCTCTATGTTCCCCACTGGTAATCTGATTGATGAGCTGTTGGTACCGGAATCTGTAGTTGCTGGTGGACAGTTAAAAGCGACGATGATTAACGCGGGTATACCAACTATTTTCGTTAATGCTGAAGACATTGGTTATACAGGCTCAGAATTGCAGGATGCGATTAATGGTGATGTTGAAGCCTTAGACATGTTTGAAACAATCCGAGCTTATGGGGCTGTGCAGATGGGGTTGATATCTGATATCTCAGAGGCTGCGCAACGACAGCATACACCTAAGGTCGCGTTTGTTGCTAAGCCGGCCGATTATGTGTCTTCAAGTGATAAACAAGTCGCAGCAAGTGATATTGATTTGTCAGTTCGCGCCTTGTCTATGGGCAAATTACATCACGCGATGATGGGTACTGCGGCGGTAGCAATTGGTGCAGCAGCAGCTATTCCTGGGACATTAGTGAACCTGACTGCAGGCGGTGGTACTCGTGATTCGGTGAATTTCGGCCATCCGTCGGGTACATTACGTGTTGGCGCGCAAGCAAGTGAAATAAATGGTGAATGGACTGTAACCAAAGCAAGTATGAGTCGGAGTGCGCGAATACTGATGGAAGGTTGGGTTCGCATTCCTGCCGATAACGGTTAATCAGTAATATGTATTAATCATATTCAGGCTATAACGCCAAACTAATCAAACCAGTTAATGGAATCATTGGATTAATAGTTAAATACCGTTATATTGTCAGCCTGTTCACTTCTAGGCTGATTTTATAATGGTAAAGGTAATTACATTCTTACTCATGAGTGTTTGCAGTTTTGCAACAATGGCAACGTCAGTTAATTGTGATAAAGCGTTAAATACAATCGAGATTAATTACTGCGCTAAAGTGAAATTAGACAAAGCTGAAGCTGAAATGAAGCTATACCTTGCTAAAAGTATTGCGCAATATACAACTGACTCGAATATTGTCGAGTCGATCAACATCGCACAATCAGCATGGCAGTCCTACAGCCAATCACAATGCAATTCGGTATTTACCCTATTT
>Ga0209395_1008291_pt1 | contig 10642 bp, 13 predicted proteins | sample GOMGulsemesocosm_3_FD_184635 | JGI IMG/M metagenome (GOLD analysis project Ga0209395, IMG submission 184635) | Methane-oxidizing microbial communities from mesocosms in the Gulf of Mexico - GOM9D Gulf of Mexico (SPAdes) (version 2) | ecosystem: Environmental > Aquatic > Marine > Cold seeps... | reverse complement strand
CGGCCCGAAAGCTCATTTTTAGCACTGGCTACAGTGCTTGCAAAGGCTTCACATTGCTGAAGTAATTCAAGCGATGCTTGATAGGTCACTCGCCCGTTGTCAGTTAATTCAAAACCACTGCGGCCACGCTTACACAGTTTGACATCTAAACGGACTTCCAAATCAGAAAGGTGCGCGCTAATGGTAGAGCGGCCAATGTTTAAACGCGACTCAGCGGCGGATAGACCACCACATTCAACAATCGCCACGAATATTCTAAGTAAGCGTAAATCAACATCATGAACCCGCATATTTCTGAGCCTTAAGTTAGTTCGATAAAACCGGAATGAATTACGATTATTATGCATCTATAAAACATCAAGAACAAGCTAGAATAACGTAATAAATAACTGTTAAATCATAATAATTAGTAAATTTAGGAGCATTAAAATGACGTTTAAGTATGGTATTGACCATTTAAATCTTGGTCTTGTAAACGATATTACCAATGGCAACATCAAAGCTGAGCTTTGCCAAGAGGCTATTGATAAAATTAACATTAGCCGTCAACGCGTTGAAAAAATGGCAGCTTCTAATAAGGCTGTTTATGGTATTAACACTGGCTTTGGCCCTTTATGTGATACGCAAATCACACCAGAACAAACCAACTTATTACAAAAGAACCTGCTAATTACCCATGCCGTTGGTGTTGGTGAGCCCATTGCTAAAGCCATTTCAAAATTAATGCTCATTACCAAGGTTCACGCCTTAAGCCAAGGTTTCTCGGGTATTCGTTTAGAAACTGTACAAAGAATGTTAGCTTTTATTGAACTTGATCTTATTCCAGTGGTACCAGAGCAAGGCTCTGTAGGCGCGTCTGGTGATTTAGCCCCGCTGTCACATTTGTTTTTGCCATTATTAGGTGAAGGTGAATTTTGGCAGGGCGATGATATTGTCCCTGTCGCCCAAGCATTAAAGGAACATAATCTACCACCGATGGATCTGCACGCCAAAGAAGGGTTAGCATTAATCAATGGCACGCAATTTATCTTATCACACGCCATTACTGGCCTAACTAAGATGCAGTACCTATTAGATTTAGTTGATGTGACAGGCGCTATGAGCATTGAAGGTATGCAAGGTAGTCAATCACCATTTAGAGAAGAGCTGCACGCTACCCGACCATTTGCTGGCAACATTGAAGTGGCAACACGAATGAGAAGCTTCTTTAAAGGGTCTCAAAACATGGCCGCTCACACCGATTGTGATCGCGTACAAGATCCTTATTCACTCCGCTGTATTCCACAAGTTCATGGTGCTTCACGCAACGCGTTCAATCATTTAAATGAACTCGCTGAAATTGAGATGAATTCAGTGACTGATAATCCAATTGTGATTAGCAGTGAAGAAGCCATTTCAGGTGGTAGCTTCCACGGTCAACCGCTGGCTATGGTACTCGATTATGCTTCTATTGCAGCAGCAGAGCTTGGCAACATCTCAGATCGTCGTTGTTATTTATTATTGGAAGGACTGCACGGTCTCCCAAGATTACTCACATCATCTGGCGGTTTAAACTCAGGCATGATGATCCCACAATATACCACTGCCGCGTTAGTAACAGAAAATAAATCACTGTGTTTCCCACCATCGGCGGATAGTGTACCAACATCAATGGGACAAGAAGATCATGTTTCAATGGGCAGTATTTCTAGTCGTAAATTCAACCAAATATTGGGCAATCTCGAAAAAATAATTGGCATTGAATTAATGTACGCTACACAAGCCATTGACTTTAGACGACCAAACAAATGTTCTGACATTATCGAGAAAAACTTCCAAATCATTCGAGAAAAAGTTGCAAAACTTGAAGAAGATAGATTGTTAAAGCCCGATATTGATGCCCTAATTGCATTAGTAAAATCACAAGCACTTATAGTTAAGTAAGGGAGTTTCATTAATGAATTTTCATGAACAGATTAAACAAGGGATCCCTAGCGTTTTACCAGAAGCTAAGCCCTACCCTGCTGATGCTAACAGAGCGCCAAAGCGTAAAGACATTCTATCATCAGACGAGAAACAGCTTGCCGTGAGAAACGCGCTGCGTTATTTCCCAAAAGAATGGCATCAAGAACTCGCAGTTGAGTTCGCTCAAGAGTTAAAAGACTTTGGCCGTATCTACATGTACCGCTTTAAGCCAACTTACTACATGACAGCGCGCCCTATTACCGACTACCCAGCAAAGAGTCAGCAAGCAGCAGCAATTATGCTCATGGTTGATAACAATTTAGACCCTGCTGTCGCGCAGCACCCTGAGGAGTTAATTACGTACGGCGGTAACGGCGCCGTATTCCAAAACTGGGCGCAATATTTGTTAGCCATGAAGTATTTAAGCGAAATGGAAAATGACCAAACGCTTCATTTATATTCAGGCCATCCAATGGGATTATTCCCATCATCGGTCGATGCACCGCGCGTAGTTGTCACCAACGGCATGATGATTCCTAACTACTCTCAACCAGATGATTGGGAAAAGTTTAATGCTTTAGGTGTTACCCAATACGGTCAAATGACCGCTGGTTCGTTTATGTACATTGGTCCGCAAGGCATAGTACATGGCACCACAATTACAGTGATGAATGCGTTTCGCAAAGTGCTTAATAAAGGCGAAAATTCACAGGGTAAAATATTCCTAACTGCTGGATTAGGCGGCATGAGCGGTGCACAGCCAAAAGCCGGAAACATTGCTAAGTGTATTACCGTATGTGCTGAAGTTAATGCTAATGCTGCGACTAAGCGCCACCAGCAAGGCTGGGTTGATGAGCTCATCGACAACATGGATGATTTAGTCGCTCGCGTGCGCCAAGCACAGGCTAATGAAGAAGTGGTCTCAATTGCCTATATCGGTAACGTAGTAAATGTTTGGGAAGCTTTTTTCGAGCACGACATATTCGTTCACCTTGGCTCAGACCAAACGTCATTGCATAATCCTTGGTCAGGCGGTTATTACCCTGTTGATATTAGCGTTGAAGAATCAAACCGCTTGATTCGACAAGAGCCAGAAGTCTTTAAAGAAAAAGTACAATCGACATTAAGACGTCATGCTGATGCAGTGAATAAGCACACAGCACGTGGTACTTACTTCTTCGATTACGGTAACGCATTCCTTCTTGAAGCATCACGCGCCGGCGGCGATGTTATGAGTGAAAATGGCATTGACTTTAAATACTCATCATACGTCCAAGATATCTTGGGCCCTATGTGTTTTGATTACGGTTTTGGCCCATTCCGCTGGGTTTGTGCTTCTGGTAACCCTGAAGATTTGGACAAGACTGACGCCATTGCTTCACGAGTATTAAACAAAATCATGCGTGAGTCGCCTGAAGAGATTCAGCAACAAATGCAAGATAACATCACGTGGATCGACGACGCTAAACAGAACAAATTAGTAGTTGGCTCACAAGCACGAATCCTTTACGCCGATGCACAAGGTCGTATGGAAATTGCCAAAGCCTTTAATGACGCTATTAACAGCGGCGAAATTGGCCCTGTAGTATTAGGCCGTGATCATCACGATGTTAGTGGTACAGATTCCCCATATCGTGAAACATCTAACATCTACGATGGTAGCCGTTTCACTGCCGACATGGCCATTCACAACGTTATCGGTGATAGTTTTCGCGGCGCAACGTGGGTATCAATTCACAACGGCGGCGGTGTAGGTTGGGGTGAAGTAACCAATGGCGGTTTTGGAATGCTACTCGACGGCACATCAGCTGCTGAGCGCCGACTAAAATCAATGTTACTGTTTGACGTAAACAATGGTATAGCTCGTCGTAGCTGGGCGCGTAACGAAGAAGCCAACTTTGCTATCAAACGTGAAATGGAACGTACACCTAAGCTAAAAGTAACCTTAGCGAATGTAGTTGAAGATGAGATTTTGAATAACTTATCGTTTTAGGTTTATTCCATCTGAAATGAAAAAGCTACCGCACTGAGTTGAGGTAGCTTTTTTTATGTTATTTAGATTAATGAATGTTTTTATTATTTTTCGTTCTTACTAACTAAACTAACGATGCTTGGCGCATTTTTTATCAGATTATTTGCCAAAACTGTATCAAGACCAATAAACAATGTCGCACTACTATCCCAGCAGACAATCTCAAACAATGAATTCTCCATTTGTTTTTTTGGATTATCAGACCAAAGCTCATCATTGCCATCAGCAAAAGGCTCTCCACTGAGTATTGGGGTAGTCCCTTTAGGAAAAGCAGATAAAACACCCCATACAAATTGATAATCGTAATCTTCTAGCTTATCAAACAGTGCCACACCAGAAAGCCATGACGAATCATATCATTTAGCTCAGGCCAAGCACCATCTATATTTGAGATGTTCCAATCATAATCTGTGAGATTAATATCAAGCCAGCGAGCCACATCTGTCAAACTGGTATGAAACAAGATCTCTTTACAATTTCCTTGAATAAAGTTCATGTTTACTCTTATTCTAAATTTCTTTAGTGTTAGTTGGATTTTTGCGTACTATTTTTCTAATCCGTCCTTTTATTAACTTTTGTTCGCAAAAAAGAGAAACAAACCCACCAATTAGAATTGAAAATAATACTAAGACCCAATATAAAGGAGAATCGAATGACTTATTACCTGAAACTAATAGATAAAGGTTGAAGGGGAATGTAAAGAGCAAAAAGCCCAATACCTTAACAAACTCCCGCAATAATTTACTACTCAATTTTGCTTCATCAATATAAGCATTAATAGCTTCTATCGTCATTTCACTTAATTCAGGAAATGTATTTTTCGACCATTTTAAATAATTCAATCCAACTCCTTTTTTCGATTGTCTATTTAACAAGACCGATAACCTTCTGGACAACTAAACTTTATAATGGCTAAATTCACTGTTCCATATTGTTATTAACAGCCTTAAATATCATAACTCTTTAGCTTATTGTTTAGAGAGACTTTCTAGTCTTTCTGCCTCGGCTTTGATCATTGATTGAAGTTCCATAATATTCGCTTGAACACGAGCAGCGCCTATTTGTGCACCCTGAGCCATTAATGTCGGCATCTTTTGAATTGTTTTTCTACCTGTATCAGTCGCATAAAACGCATTAATATCTCGCAGCTCTGAGGCCGTGAATGCTTCTGAATATATTTGAACAAATTCTGGTTTTAGGCTATCCCAACTCATATGTTTTTTAAAAAACTTCATCATCACGAGCTTAAAAGGAACAAGTGTAGGGTTTTGCTGCATCTGAAGGTCGAGCATTTGAGACATTGAAGCCGTCATAGTCTTTTCCATACCCATTGAGTTTAATAGCTTTTCAGCTTCAATTTCTGAATCACTATTTGCAAATGTTAGACTTGAGATGGCAAGTGAGCCGACAAGCAGCCCTAGTTTAAATAATTTCATTTTAATTCCATTGGTTGATTACAAACTTAAGAAAATTGTAGAAGTTACAGCTCTCAGTCTAAGTTTTATTCACCAAGACACTAAATGAGTTCATACAAATTTTCAATAGGTAAGTGATTGTTTAAAGATAATTTAATTGATAGTTTTCCTTTGCATTTCGATATCAGCAATCTGCCTACTAATTTCTAATAATTTATAGCGTCAACTCTTGGGAAAAAGCTTTGGCTAAATGCTGCATGACCAATTTTATTCTTTCTACATTTCGCAAGTCTGGGTGTGTTAACAACCATAGCTTACTGGGCTTGCTTTCTTGAAAGCTAAATAGCCTTATTAGTTCAGATCTTGCTTGATCATCTGGTAAAAATGCTAACCCCTGACCCGCTTCGGCCAAGTAAGACATTGCAGTTAAATCATCACTGCGACTTATAACATGGGCGCCAAATGTTTATCCAACCATTGAAACGCTGGCAGCCGTGCCATGGCACCTGTTGCTCCAATTAAAGAATGATTAACCAACTCATCCACATCTTTAGGCAAACCAAACTTCTCTTCATAAGCTTTACTTGCAAAAACGCTCCAATGTAGTGTGCAAACCTGTCTTCCAACCAAATGCTCTTGGGGTGAGGATGTTGAACGCACCGCGATATCAGCCTGCCGATTAGACATATTAAATTCTTGATTGCTGACTAATAACTCAATTCGGATATCAGGGTATTGAACATTAAAATCAGTGATAAAACGCGGTAAATATCGATAAGCGATATTATTGGGAGCGGTTATCTTGACGACCCCTTTAGGTTGAACTTCCTTACCAACAAGGTGACGATTAATACCATCAAAAGAATTTTCAATATTTTGGGCGAATTCAAGCAACTCATGTCCAAGTTTTGTTAATTCATAATGATTATTTTTGCGCTGAAATAACTGACCTGCTATGTCTTTTTCAAAAGAATTCAAGCGTCTAAAAATTGTTGAATGATTAACGCCAAGGTCCGCTGCAGCCCCAGATAAACTTCCATGACGAACAATCGCTAGAAAGACTTTCAATGCATTCCAATCCATACTATTCCTTACGCATTGCAAACTTGCAATATTAGTTTGCACATTATGCTAATTACCTTGCGCTTAAGCAATGTGTATTATCTTGGACACTTACTTAAGCAGAGATAATCACAATGAAACACCTATATAATACCGACACCAGCGCACTTATATTACGAGTTACACTTGCAAGCGTACTCTTAGCACACAGCCTTTACCTTAAAATGATTGTATTTTCATTGCCTGGAACGGCACAGTTTTTTAGCTCTATAGGGCTGCCTGAAACTCTCGCATATATTGTCTTCTTTATAGAAGTTATCTCAGGCGTTGCTCTTTTGTTGGGGTTTAATACACGTTTCTTTTCTGCGCTAGTAATCCCTGTCTTATTAGGCGCTACTTGGACTCATTGGGCAAACGGCTGGCTATTTACTAATTCAGGTGGTGGCTGGGAATATCCATTAGTGCTCACGTTAATGTCGGTGGTGCAGCTAAGCCTAGGAGATGGGAAATACGCTATAACAAATTACTTTCGTTCGAACATAACGGGAGCCGTAGATGAGTTAAAGGGGTAGGCCTATGCGGCCCTCCCTATATGGTGTCGATAATGCGGCACCTATTTTTGTTTATTAGATGCCTTTGATGACAAAGCTAGCTTTTGAGTATGTTTAAGTAAACTAACGCCTCCCACTTCACCGTGTCCAGGAACAACCATTTTGATATCAGGATAGCGATTAAGGACGTTCTGAATGGAGGTTGGCCATTCACCAATAACAGCGTCGCCCGTATAACCTAGGTGTTTCGTGTGCAGATTTTTCACAAAACAACCACCAAATAAAATCTTCTCTTTAGGCAGCCAAACAACGATATTATCTTCCGAATGTCCTGCTCCTGGATAATAAACACTGACGACACCATCAACTAATTCAAATGTATCACTTAATATTGCGTTACTAGACATTTCTCTTTGGTTTGACTTAAGAAGTTTGTTGGTTAGTGAGGTTGCATAAGTTTTTATTTTTAAACCATTTAGAAGTGGTAAATCTCCGCTAGCATCTTCATGAAAATGCGTTACGACAGTACTTTTTAATGTCAGCCCTTTAGCGTCAATCCACTCAATAAGCTCTTTAGTTCCCTGAGTTGTCCAAGGCGTATCTATCATATGTGCTTCTTTACCATTAATAACAACTAAACCTGAAGCTCCCATTACCCCCCAGGGTTCTACTTTCTTAAATGAAATGTGTTGATACACATTATCACTTAATTTTTTGATTTTAAGATGTTTAGAATCTTGATTATTTGCAAAAACAATACAAGGGACAAATAGTATAATTAAGGTAATTAACTTCAAAGTTTTTCTCATTGTGCCACTTCATTCACTTGGGTATAGGGAGGCAGATAATAGTTACTGAAATATGAAGTAAAACTGAACCGAGTAAACTTTTTCGAGTTCAATTTAAAACTCTTGTTGCCTAGTTAGGCTTTATTTTGAAGACAAATAAAGAATTATCTTTTCCTGTCGCTACCAACAGGTGCTGGTTATCGTTGGTAAGCGTCATGGATGAAATTTTCTTTAAAAAATTATCACCCACACTGACTAGTTTATCCTTAAACCTAAGTTTCCCATCTGCTCCCGCATCAAACAGATAAAGGCCAATGCCCGACTCACCTGCCGCATAAACTTTTGAGCCGTCAGCTGATATCGCTAAGCTACCAGCCCCTTCAAGACCAGCCCCATCAATGTCGGAGTTATTTATAGTCTGCAAAAAAGCATATTTCCCAGAATCGAGCTTATGAAATACAACCAATGAATTACTGCCTGAACAAGCAACATATAAAAATTTTCCATTTGGTGATACAACAATTTTTTGAGGATTAACAAACTGCTGCACTCCATCAACGTTATTATTTAACACTTGCTTTACCGATAATTTCCCTTTTTTGTTTCTATTAAAGATAGTTAATTGATGCTTTTCAAATCCTAAAACATACAACTGGTCGTTCGAGGGAGAAAACGCTAAGCTAATGGGATTGCCCAGGTCACTTTCAGCTGGCTTAGCATCTGTTATTTTTCTATTAAAAATAACGTTTCCATTTTCTGCTACATCAAATATAGAGACGTTGTTGCTTTTATAACTTGCCACAAAAAGCTGTTTTTCATTGGAAGTATTAATGACATCCCAGGCCCCAAGCAAACCAAGGTTATCAAGCTTCCCTAAGGGTACATCACTACCAAATACCCTTTCATAACTAAGGCCGTCACTGATAGTTTCATTAAAGCGATAACCCTTATTATTTTTAGAAAAAATGGTTAATGCCCCATCATAAAAACCAGAAACCACTATCTGATTATCATGTTTCAATGATACAACGCCAGAAGCGCCTTCGAGTCCATTTATGTTGGGGGAAGAATTTTTAAAAGCTTTGCTGAAAGTTAGCTTAAAATCAGTGTCTAAATTAAAAATAGCCAGAGCATTATCATCTCCACTAGATACAAAGACCTTGGAGTTGTCTGAAGATACTTTTATAGATCTAGGGTTACCGAGTCCATCTACCCCGTTTACATCATCTTTTAATATTTGAATTAATTTAAGGTTTGCAGCTGGATTAGCAAAAGAGGGATTAACATTAAATATCGTTATTAAAATCAACAACGACATTATTTTTTTATTACTGAACATTAATTATATTCTCTACAACATGATTATTCGGCATTTCTTAGCATAGAGCTAATTTTATTCACCGTGTTTAAATTCCTACCTGTTGCTCTTTGTCCTAAACAGGATTCTATATTTGCGACAAGTTTTGAACGGCCAATGCCTTTGGGAGCGTGCAAATAAAAAACATTTTCTTTCACGCTATACTCTTCAGAATCAGCAATATACTTATTTAATTTATCATGAACCAAATCAATATCATTTTCACAAAAATAAAGATGCACAAATTTACCTTTAAATTCTTTGTATGGATTATATAGAGCTGAAGTTGAAAATTTGGTTTCATCTAACGCGAAAACCTCAGGCGAAAAACCAAAATGTTCAGATACAATATTTTGAACTTGGCCTGTTGGATGATTAGGGCTTTTTAAAACAATATTGCCACTTTGGATATAAGACGAGACACTTTCAAACCTAGTTTGCTCTAACAAAGGAACAAGCTCTTTCATCGGCAATAGATTGTTGCCTCCAACATTTATCCCTCTAAATAATACTATAAATTTCTGCACCGAATTTCCTTAAAGATCTAGACACAATGACTCCCAAATGAGGCTAGCCTCAAATTCAAACCTGAAAGTTCGAAAAGTGCTATCCCCACCCTTGTAAGGAACTATTGTTATGTTTTTAATTTAACCGCAGTTCCAAACACCATAATTTCAGATGAACCGTCCATAATGGCACTCGTAGTAAAACGAATACCAACAACTGCATCGGCGCCTTTTTCACGCGCATTTTCAACCAAACGAGAGACGGCTATATCACGTGCTTCAGTTAACATTTCCGTATAACCGCGAATTTCGCCACCAACAATATTCTTTAACCCAGCCATAATGTCACGGCCAATATGCTTTGCCTGAACAACATTGCCCGTAACAATACCCACTATTTCTTCAATTTCTTTACCCGGAATTGACTCGGTAGTCGAATAAATCATAAACCTTCCTTGAAACGCCCCCATTAGCCGTGAGCAATGCTGACACAATTTGTTGCGTCTTTTGTTCTTTGTTACCAATGTGATAGCGCTTTATCACTGGGTTTATGGACTTGTTATAGCTCGTTGCTTTTCATTATGCAAGCACTTCAAATCTTTCATTATAATAAAAGCGATACCGAACTCGAGCTCACCGCAACTAGCAAATTTAATTTGGAGTAGAGTGCTTTCCTTACTAAAGTAACAGCGCGCGACATAGCCATCTCAAATGGGACTATCTGAATTAGTTTTGGAAATAAACCGTGATTGTTCGATCTGAATGCAATTGTATTATCCCTTTGTTCAACAGCTTGTTATGCGGGGATTGTCACAGTACCAAGACTAGTTGCAAAACCACCAACTTTTACATTGCTTATCGTTGAATGTTCAGATTTAACAGATGCTGTAATTATGGATTTACAATTCATAGCTCTACCTTGTTCAAATACAAAATCAACACCTAAAGCTAGGTGTTCAGTTAGATAACATGCTAAAGCACCACTAG
>Ga0209395_1008290_pt1 | contig 10642 bp, 11 predicted proteins | sample GOMGulsemesocosm_3_FD_184635 | JGI IMG/M metagenome (GOLD analysis project Ga0209395, IMG submission 184635) | Methane-oxidizing microbial communities from mesocosms in the Gulf of Mexico - GOM9D Gulf of Mexico (SPAdes) (version 2) | ecosystem: Environmental > Aquatic > Marine > Cold seeps... | reverse complement strand
CTTGAACAATTAAAGATGTTAAAAATGGTCGCAGAAGAAGGCACGCTAAAAGCCAGTAGTGAACGATTATTTAAGACTCAAGCAGCGATTAGTCAGGGCATTAAGCAGCTAGAACGTCAGCTGGGTATTCAATTGTTTGACCGTCAAAAGTACAGATTAGTATTAACGGCACATGGGCAGCAGATATATCAACGCGCACTTAAATTATTAACCCAAGCTAAAGAAATAGAGATGCTTTCTCATCATTATGTGTCTGGCAATGAAGCAAGCATTACCCTCGCATTTGAAGGCTCGTTCAATTTAACTAAAGTTTTATCTGTGTTAGAAAAAGTCAGGAGCACATATTCGGATACAGAAATAATTCTGCAGCAAGAATATGTAACGGGTGCATTTAATGCCCTTGAACATGACGATACTGATATCGTCATTTCACCTGCAGACGCTCTAAGGATTAATAATAAAGATTTGGAAGCTTTACCTCTGTATAAGGGCAAGTTAATTAATGTAGCAGCGCCGCAATTGATTTCACGGCATCCTAACTTAAAGCATGTTGAAGAGTTGAGCAAAGAGTATCAAATAGTTGTTAAAGACTCAGGAACGGGATCTCAAGGACAAACTTTTGGTGTGAAAGATGGTCAGCGATGTTGGTACGTGAATGATTTAACAACAAAAAAAACATTAACACTCAGTGGACTGGGTTGGGGTAGATTGCCCAGTTACTTAGTAGAGGAAGATTTAAAAAATGGCTCCTTAAAAAGGCTTCATTTGACTGATGCTGATAATGAGCTGGAAATAACCTATTATGCCATTAAACAACGTACAAAAATTCTAGGGCCTGTCGCTAATCAACTTTGGCAAAGTTTACGGGCTTTATCAGAGAATCGTTAGATAGCAGTGAGTTCTAAATTGTATGCTAGCCCTATGTTGAACAAGCTGCCAGAGCGACCTGAGCAACTCTTAATTGGCCTTTTGGTTTACGCCAACCCTAGCATTACTTTATTTTATTAGCTAGATGATGACCATTTTGATGAAGTACTAAGGAATCAACCTTACCCTCTTTATTCTTTTTAAAAGTCAAAGAGGCTTTAACGGCTTTAAAGAAGAATTCGTTTTTTGATTTCGCAAAAATAGGCAGTTTTTGTTGTCCTGTTGCTTGAGCGAAAAGCCCAGAAGCGGATTCACTAATAGTAAGAATAAAGTTCGGAGCTAATTGGTATTCACCTGTCAATGTCAGTAAATCTTTTTTATTAAGGGATATTTTTTTTATTTCATTTACTTTAACTGTTTCAATTTGATCACCCAATATTGCTTTACCAATAGAGTCAGGATCATCTTGCGAATTGGCTAATACCACAACTCCAAGGCCCTTCTTCTTATTGAATCCAGTAAATGAACGATAACCTCCCGTACCGCCGTTATGCCAAATCATATTGCCATCCTCAGTTTGAGCAGTTAACCAAGCTAGTCCGATTGAAAGTGTCTCAGAGCCAAACTCATGTTGGTATTGATGGCTTAATTCCATAGCTTCAGATAATGGTGTTTTATTGAGTCCCATATTGGCAGCTAAAAAGGTCATCATATCTTCACCAGATGAACGTAAAGCGCCGGCACCTGCAAGGGTTGGGATATCCCAGTGTGACGTCGCGATCACCGTCAAATCGTGACCGGTAGTTAATTGTTTTTGCTGGTTGGCTGAAATAGTGATTGTCGTATTATTCATGCCCAAAGGATTTAATATACGTTCTTTAACTAAATCTTCATAACTTTTACCAGCCTTTAGAGCAAGCACATGCCCTAATAAACCCATACCAAGATTAGAATATTCAGGCTTTATACCTATGTCACGAGTTAATTTATAGTTGGAGATAAATTCATACATCATCTTGACAGTGTAATCCGCATAAGGGTTTGTCGTATCTTTTGGTGAAAACCCTGTAGGTAAACGTGGTAACGCAGATGTATGAGTTGCCAAATGCAACAGCGTGATCTGCTTTTCGTTTCGTGTTGGCATAGTGACAGTTTTAGGGAGGAATTGAGCTACCGGATCATCAAGTTTCAACTCTCCTTTAAGTACCATATCTGCTAACAGAATACCTGTAAACGTTTTACTGATTGAGCCAATTTCAAACAAGCTTTCTTTGTTAAGTATTTGATTAGTTATTTTATTTGCTTTACCCACACTTATAATTTTTCTTTGTACTCCATCGATAATACCCACCACGAGTCCAACCCCAATGCTATCTTGCGAAACACGCGTCGCTAAATTACGCTCCAGTAATTTAATATCTAGACTCATAGCTGATAGTGGTGCGACATGTAGCATCAATGTACACGCGATAATTAATAACTTTGTAAGTTTATTCATGGTATTTCCTTATTGTGCTGTACTTAAAATTTCACTAAATTCGTAGAAATTCACCTCAAGACAAGGTGTTTAAATGACTTATATTGAGGTTTTAATCTTTATTGGAGATCGTCTTTAAAGTGCTTGTGAGCTCATTTTTTATGGGTGTTAAATTTTTTGCCACATAATACTTGTTATAACGGTAACTCCAATAACACCCCAAAATGAAAAGTGTCATTTGTCCCACAGCCATTTGTAAGCTCGCGTTGGTTCCTATCAGTATTAATACAAGGCCAATACTCATAGGAGCTAATATTTTCCAAACGATAGATAAATAAAATTGAATTTCACTTTCTACTTTTAACAACTTATGTTGCAAAGATTCCTTTATAGTTAACATATTGTAACTCATATTATTTATTCTTCTCACCAAGAATAAACGAACCATAGTGACAATAAAGCCAACTATCCAAGTAGTAAGACCGAGCGTCAACATGAGTGATTTACTCAGGAGAAATGAAAAATATCCCAGTGCAATCATCGAAACCAACATCAAAACAAAAGTGATAGTTCCGTATAGAGTCCGACTCTTTACATTCCTATTAAGTGCCATCATCTTATTTTCAATTTCAACCATATTTTCTTCCCAATCTAATTGTTCAACTGAAGAGGGCTGTACTAGTTGTTGTTGCCAATCTGACTTAAGTTGATCGATATCCATTTTTAGTCACCCATATGTTGTTGTTTAAATTTTTGTTTCATTCGATTAATTCGAACACTGATCACATTGACATTTTGACCTGTAATTTCCGAAATTTGTTTATGACTAATGTCGTCGAGATAGAGCATCATTATTGCTCTATCGATCTTGTCTAAACTTAAAAGAAATTGTTCTAAAATATCGGTACTATCCTTAAAATCATAATCATGAATATTCTCTTCTAATTCAAAGTCAATACCTGTGACCATTTGTGGCTTGGTTTCTTGACTTCGTACATAAGATATCGCAGTGTTTAGTGCCACACGATAAACCCAAGTATCAAGGTGTGACTGCGCCTTGAATGAAGGAAATCCTCGCCACAATTGACAAAATATTTCTTGCAATAAATCTTCACGGCCATCAGTAGTGCGACTATAACTACGAGTAATTGCTTTTAGTCGATTCAAATTTTCTTTAATCATATTTCCGTAGCTTTGTTTGAACTCTTGTGTCTGTAACCTGGTCATAACTTCCTTTTAAATTGAACTGTTAACGATGTTTTAGTAGATATTTATAAAGATTAGTCGGATGAAAGATACAGATCTTACAATGGCAGAAAAAATAATTTAGAACCTTTAAAAATTAACACATTTTAAATATGAACATAGGGTTTAGCGGTTAAAATGCCATGAAACTTCAATAAAATAAAAAGGTCTGCAAGACGACACATGACGCAGCGCACTCGATTTTATACGGGAAAGGTTAGGTAATTAGCCGTTGCTTGAATATTACCACTCAGGGCCTTGATTTCTTTCAGGTGAAAGAACTCAAACTTACATTATCAGTGTTAATAGAGGTCATAAGATGTAGCAAGTATTCCAACCACTGACTTACCAGTGCACTTCCACTTTGTGTACTGTGTATTAATCAGTAAAAACTAAAATGAACTATAGCTAAAGGGTTGGTAGCCTTTAATCTTGGGACGTTATGAAACAATCATTTATAAATATTGATTAAAGTAATAGTTCATCAATAACTGAAAAACGCGTCATTTCTTTTTTGTTTTTATCTAATCTTCTTAATTCAGCATTAATTTTACTCACATCACCTTTAAATTCACCAAATGGGTTTAATCTATATTTATTTGAATTTCCAACTTTGCAAAATAAATCTGAATTATCATGCAAAAACTTACGAATATTAGAAGTCGATACAGATAAATTATGAGGTGATTTTTGAAATAATGCCAAAACAGTACAACCAGCTCTTCCAGTTTCTGCAACAGCTTCTACTAATTGTATTTTTATCGTTAAATTCATATTTTAAAAGCCTTTAAAATAAATGAGTTATATTGAGTCTTCACTCGACGAACACATAATATTTATCATCAACCTAACTCACTTTTTACCGATATTTTGCTGATGTTATAAATTCACCAAAAGACTCACACCAAACTACAAGCGTATTAAATTTTTCTAGTGGTGTATTTGGTACTATTTCAACAACAAAGTTTTCAAAAGTATTTACATCACCAAGTTGGATCATTGAATGTTTTAGTTGTTCAAATTGAGCTTCTGTTTCAACAAATTTAGGCGATAAATAAAGCTTATAGTCAGGCCCTGGAGCGAGTTTTCCCATCAAAGTAACATAGTTTTCACCAATTGAAACTTTGCCATCCCCCCAGTGAAGTAAGTCGCTGCCTTTTAGATTTCTTTTAAATTCAGTTGTATAATTCGCACTTAAAGACATGTGTTCTATTTTGGTTGATGTGGGAGCTGGTGGCGCTGTCAGTATCGGCAAAGAATAAATACCGATAGCTATGCCTAAGAAGCCTATAAATATATGACTAAAAATAAGAAATAGTATTGTTCGTAATTTCAATTTATACCTCTTGTAACGTTATTAAAACTTTGTAATATTCTCGTACAAACTTTTGAATATTATACATATGCCTATCAGTTAGCTCACCACCGTTAGACAAGAAGATCACTTCAAGCTGACTGTCCGGGTAAAAGTGATTCCTGTATTAAAGCTGTTCAGTAATGTTTCTTGCTCTTATAAGTTAAGATTTTCCTTTGTAATATCAGCCATTTTAGAGCCGAATACATATAACCAGCCAACGGATTAATAATTAATTTATTCAACTCATCAGAGATTAAATTGAGCATAACAGAAACCTAAAATAGGTAAATATAAGTAAATTGATTTCCTATAAAAGCGTTGTTAAACGAGAAAGTAAATCTGGCATTACATAATATTGAACTGAATCAACTAATGTACGAGACCACACACCATCTTTATTACCATTTGTTAAATACACTAATACATAATAATCATCTAAATTAGCTTTAAACATTAACCTTACCCGCAATACACCGCCACCATCGTGTCCTAACTCTTGCCAAGTGCCTGAAGTATCGTGATCCCAACCTGTAGCGAAATACCCTTCATCTCCGTCTAAGAGTTTATAAGGTTGCCAAAGTTGAATTAACAACTCCTTAGAAACGAGATCCCCTTGTGCCAAGGCCGACATAAACTTACCTAAATCATCTAAATTTGTGTATGCATCTGAATGAGAAATTGCATATTCAGGGAAACGAACGTTATTCTCGACTAAGTTGTCACCACTATTTGGCAGATAAGCTGTTATTAGATGCTCCTTGGGAATATTCTTTCTACCTAACCAAGTTTGTTTTAAATCTAACTTCTCAATTATTCGATTATTAACCAATTCTTTATATGATTTTTCAGTTATCGCTTCTAGTATGGCTTTAATCACTATGTAATTTGTTTGTGTATAGCGTATTTGAGAGTCAGGTAAAAATAACAAAGGATCATTTTCTAAATTACTAAATACCTCATTAATAGATGACGGAAATTGCAATTCATCATTATCAAACGTCCAATATTCTGGCACGCCTGATGTATGATTTAAAAATTGTTCAATTCTAATTTTTTGCCAAGATAATGGCAGGTTTGATACATATTTAGATGCTGGATCAGTTAATTTTAATTTATCAGCTTCATAAAGTTGCATAATCAAAGTACTAGCAAAAAGTTTAGTCACTGAATATATAGGGTAAATAGATTTATCGGGATCAGATATAGCATTGTGTATATCATTAGCACTTACATTATTACGATATACAATATCTTGATTATGCATAATCAGTAATGATTGTTGAGGTATGCCATGATCTTGTGAATTACTTTCTAATTGTGCAGTTATTTTTGTTTCTAAGGTTTCAGAATTCAAACTACAACCAATTAATATAAACACCAATGATAGTAATACGTAAAAGCGACTTTGTTTTACTGGCATTAATCCCACCCTCCCTTTTGAAGCGACTAGTTTTTAGTTAAACTACTCTTATTTAAGTCTAATGGTAAAAGCAATAAACTATCAGCATAAATTTAACTTATCAAATATGGGGACAACATTAAAATAATAACTTAAGAAGCCTTATCATTTGTTTCAACACATTAAACAGAAGAGTAATTGAAAGCTGGTTAATCAAGTTTTTTAGCTTTTCTCTTAACATATATGGTTTTCTTTATTCTTGCGATTAAATCGTTATTTTCATCTTTTATTTCAACCATAAATTCAGGAAAAAATTTTTCGCCTGTTTCAGTTTTTACTTTTATTTCTTCTAAGTCTTTATTGGAAATTTTTATAACCGATGTGACTTTTCTTTTACTTGCTTTAATAAATTCAATATCTGCCGCTTTATCCCATACTAAATACTCTTTACCCAATAACTGCATTAGAAGCAGCATTAAGTGAGGATCTATCATAGAGTAGAGACTACCGCCAAAGTGCGTGCCCACCGCATTTCGGTTATACCAACGCAATGACATAGATACATGTAATTCGCTCCAGTCTTCGCTTATATGTGAAATTTTTATACCCGCACCTAAATATGGCGGATAGAAATTAAGTAATCGTTTCAGTGATTTTGGCGATAACTTCATAAAAATCTTCTTTTTATCATTTTTTAGTTGTTGAAAGGTGCTTCAAAATAAAACTAATCATTTTTGTTTCAATTTGAATTCGAATTAAAAATTATTACATCGCATTAATTTAATCCCACCAACCTCTGTTGAAAAACCAAAACTTGAATAAAAAGCTTCCATTTCAGGCAAGCAATATAGCTCAAACTGTTTTACCTTCACCAATTTTTCATGATTTTTGACTAGGTCCATCAGTCTTTGCCCTAAGCCTTCACCTCTATGCTGAGCGTCTACCATTACATCAAAAATAAATGCCTTATAGATAAAATCACTCATGATCCGAGTAAATCCGATTAGATTGTTATTATTATCTAAAATTCCGATACAAATTTGAGATCCCTGCACGCAGTTTGTAACATCTTCAATTGAACGATCTTGCCCCCACCCCATTTCTTTATACATCTGGGTAAGTTGTTTAATATGATTATCTGAAAAGTTATAAATGATTGTCATAAATTTAATCTTTAATGCTCTGAATTCTAAGTTAAGGTTATCACGAAATAACGTCACTATTTAAATTGAAATAAATCATTGAGTCTTAATTGAGCGCGCCTTGATTAAATGGCTGATCGGCAAACGGCATAGCCAATAAGTCATTATTAATAAAGGGATAATAGGCAGTATCCAAAGCAGACCTGAATTTAGTATTAAGTCTGAGAATATATCTTGATCAAGGAATGACATTAACGCCATGAGCAATGCAATACACATACGCCAAAGATGGCGCGCGATACGATGACTTCCTACAATCCCACCACGTATTATCATCATTAAATCTAATATGGCAGCAAAAACAGCAATACTTCCAAAGATAAAGTATCCAGCTAGTGGTAGAGTACCTTCTAATATTTTTCCATTATACGCAATGTCCCACCCCCATTTATAAAACGTAATGGCAACAGCTAAAATGCTCACAAAAGCACAATATTCAAACTTACCTATATGATTTTCTTGGCGTTTTACTGCCATCCAAGATGTACATACAAAATACAGAGATAAAATACCCATAATTGGGAAATCTTCTAACTGTAACTCTAAGTAAGCAGCACTGAGAGATAGAATGACCATAGCAATAAAAAATATATTACCTGTGAACTTATGAATACGTAGGCCTTTTGGTGAAAATAAAGCGGTATAACCAAAAAGCAGCACTAAGCTTCCCGCTATAATGTGAAAAATTAACATAACTTGCTCCTAACGGTGTTGTCCTAACAAAATTAAACACTAAATTGACGTATGAGAAAGACATTATGCTTTACGCAAAATACCATCTTCTAAATGAACTACTCTCTTACTACGTTTTGCAAAACGATCATCGTGAGTGACCATGCAAATAGTACGACCTTCATTATGTAGTTCATCAAATAAATCCATTATGGCCCCACCATTTTTGGTATCTAAGTTTCCGGTTGGTTCATCAGCGAGTAATATTGAAGGATTAACGACTAAGCTTCTTGCGACAGCAATTCGCTGCTGCTGACCACCAGATAACTGAGAAGGATAATATTTAGCTCGATCGCTCATATTTACTTTTTCTAATGAATTCATAGCGATCTCATTACGCTGTGCTTTTTTCATTTTTCGATAAGTTAAAGGTAAAGCGACGTTTTCTAATATAGTTAAATCACCGATTAAATTAAATGACTGAAAAATAAAGCCTATCTCTTTATTTCGAATTTCAGCACGTTGGTAAACATCCAATTCATGTGCCTTATGACCATTCAATAAATACTGCCCACTAGAAGGTTTTTCTAGCAATCCTAGAATAGAAAGCAATGTTGACTTCCCACAACCTGAAGGGCCTGAAATACTCAGGTACTCACCGGCATATATATTTAAATCAACGCCTTTTATTGCGCTAGTAACACCTGCATCGCTTGTAAACTCTTTTGTTAAAGCAGTTAATTTAATTAAAGGTTCATTGTTCATTTTTAATTCCTACATATAATTTGAGTCAATACTCATTGCTAAATTACTTATGTTTGCTTTTATTATTCAAGCTTATTGCTCTCTTAAAGCTTGGTTTGGCTGAATTTTAGTTGCTTGTCTCACGGGTAATATTATTGCGATGGTGGCAGACAAAGACACTGCAATTGCAGTTATCAGATAGAGTGTTAAATTGAGTGATTCAGTTTCGAATAACACAGCAGCCAATACAGGTGATATAAATGCCATAATGAATACGCCTATTACTATTCCTATTGCACACAGAGTTATACCTTGCATTGCAAATAGCATTTGAATACGTTTAGGGTTAGCGCCAAGCGCCACTCGTATTCCTATCTCTTTTCTGCGCTGACTTACGTTGTAGGCAACAACACCAATAACCCCCGCTAGTGCGATGGAAAATGCTAATAAAGCAAACATAACCACTAATTTACCCACTAGGTTAGCAGATGATAATGACCCTTCTTTTAGCGCATCAAGCGTTGTAATACTTTTGATTGCTTGTTTTGGATTAATTTCATGGATCGACTCTGTGATACTCTTACTTATGGTACTTAAAGGCTCTTTCGTTTTGATAAGCATCTTCAGCCAACTCCAACGAGGATACGCCATAAAAGTGCTGTAAAATGTTGGCACAGGTTTAATATTAACACCCATTTCTCTTGTATCGGCAACCACACCACGTATCGTCAGCCAACTTTTTCCTTTATCTAATGAAATACGTTTATCAATGGGGTTTTCATTAGCAAAGAACCTTTCATAAAATTGCTTATTAATTAATATTGAACTTGGATTATTTTCATCATCAGTGTCTTTGAGGTATCGCCCTTTTAATAAAGGGATAGAAAGTACTTGGTGATAGTTTGGGGAAACAACAGATCTTAATGCATCTGGCCGCTCACTACTGTCTGCTGGTGGACGTCCTTCAATTTGAAAAAAGCTTAATTGTCTTCTGCCCTCAACAAGTGGAAAGGTGGTTGCAAAAGCAACTTGTTCAACTTCTATTTTACTTTCTAATCGATAAGCAGTGTCACGTGCGAACTCATGCCACTGTTTCAGTGTTATACCAAAAAGCCCAGGCCCCATTTCTAAGGCGACTATTTTATCACTGTTAAAACCCGTGTCTTGATTGTTCAAACGATACAAGCTAGAACTCACTAAAGTTGCACTTGTAATAACGATAAAGGCTAAACTAAACTGAATGATAAGTAATACTTTACGAAGTCGATTACTTGCCCCGCTGGGTGTTATATTGCCACTTCCTTCTTTTAATGATTCACTGATAGGACGTTTTTGAAATGCAGCAGTTGCACCACTGATCACACCCGTTAGCACAGAAATAACCAAACAAAATACAAGTACACTCCAATTGATTTTAACTTCGCTTGCTAATGAAGTGTAATGTAAAGCAAAGCGAGCAAGTATGTCATTACTAAAAATAGCGATAATAAGCCCGAGTGCTCCACCAGCTAATGATAAAATAATACTCTCAGTTAATACCTGTCGTGCAATCCGTTTAGGGTTTGCTCCTAACGCTTCCCTTATTGCAAACTCTTGTTTTCGACTAGCTGTGCGCGCTAAGTTAAGGTTAGCAACATTCGCACACGCAATGAGTAATACGAGCGCAGTAATGGCCATTA
>Ga0209395_1008289_pt1 | contig 10643 bp, 2 predicted proteins | sample GOMGulsemesocosm_3_FD_184635 | JGI IMG/M metagenome (GOLD analysis project Ga0209395, IMG submission 184635) | Methane-oxidizing microbial communities from mesocosms in the Gulf of Mexico - GOM9D Gulf of Mexico (SPAdes) (version 2) | ecosystem: Environmental > Aquatic > Marine > Cold seeps... | reverse complement strand
TTAGTGGTTGTGGTGGTTAACCAGGAAGGGGCTCCCGCTTTAAAAACGCCATTAACATCTTGAATGGAATTTGTACCATCGGTGATTTGTATTTCAATATTGGCAATGCCAGCTCCTGCGTCAAAACCACTGCCTGATATGGAGGGCACCGAATTTTGAATGCTTTGTGCTGCTGGAGTACCAATAGATCCCGTTGGATTAACTAGGTCAAAGTTATAGGTTTCGGTATGCAGTGCCTCAATATTATTTGTAATGGCACTGTCTTTGGAATAAAAACGCAAATTGGTACTGCCTAGGTTGGCGACGATATCTAAACTGACGGAGTCGGCATTTATTTGATTAAAATTAACCAGTGCTGCTGCATCGTCCAAGGTGTAATGAATACTAGAGCAACCTGTGCCTATATTCTCGATACAGGCAATGGTGACACGGGTATCAGAGTTGAAGCTTCCTCCTGAAGGGATTGCTAAGGTATTGGGTGCTCTGGTGTCTAAGATATTCAGACTAAAACTGGCCAGTGACCTATCTTCTACTTGGTCTGAAACGGTTAAAATAATATTGTTAATAGATCCATAGTCGTCATTAGAGGCTTCTCCGGATAACTCGCCCGTTGTAGTATTAAAATTTAACCAAGCAGGTAATGCAGTATGACCACCACCAGCAAAGGACAAGCTGACTGACAATGCTTGGCTCACTAGATCGCCACCATCTGTGATCACTGGAGTAAAGTTATAGGTAGTATTTGGTATTACTTGAAGTGGTGCAGAACCTGAGATAGTCGGTGCGATATTTAAAGCATAATCATCCATTCCATTAAGTATGCCGTCGTTATCAATATCGTTATCAGATTCGTCCCCACAGCCAGTACCTGAGCTGGTCAGGTTTGGATCTGCTACACCGCAGTCTCCGTCAGTATCAGCCCATTCTTCTGCATTTAAGGGGAATAGGTCATTAATATCTAGATAACCATCATTATCGTCATCTTCATCACAAAGATCGCCACCATTGCTTGGCCCTGTAGAAACACCGGGAATTGCATCCCCATCTGTATCGACTTGGTTGGGATAATAGGTGCCGATACAGAAGTCCAGGTTGTCACTGATGAAATCCTTGTCGTGATCTACCTGAGCGGTAATGGTGATGCTATCAATTTTCGGAGTATAAATAGGCGATAGGGAATTTAGTTGTGCTTTCCAGCGTAAATCATCACCTAAAACAGGGAAGGTGAATTCTGTATTGGGCTGAACTTGATAATATTTAATTCCTCCATTGTTACTTAAAAACCAATTAACCGAAGTATTTGCAGGAAGATTTAGAGTTGGGCTTAACGTTGCTTTTATAATATCGCTTTCATCGTCAATTGCCAGTGATGTTACTTCACCTTTTTTTCCGTTATAAAGTTGGGATCGATATAAAAAATTCTTAGCATTATTATTCGCTATTACAAGATCTTTAATGCCGTCATTATCAATGTCGGCCGATAAAATATCGGTTGAAGAGAATTTGCTCTCTGCAATAGCAACAGCTTGTACTCCTGTAAAAGGAGTACTTGATCCGTTATTTAAATAATATTTATTTTCCTCTCCCTCATTTGCAAAAACTACATCCAGAGCCCCATCCAGATCAAGATCAACGATAACAACAGCGTTACTTATATTAGATTCAGTTCCTATATCCTGCCCACCCAAAGTATCAAAGGGGTTGCCCAGTTTATCATTGATGTATGCGCGGTTTATACTATCGCTATTAGCGACCACTAAATCTGGGTAACCGTCATTGTTTATATCTGCCACAGCAAGTGCTTGGGTATTGTGATTATCGGTGGTGATATTTACGCCGGATGCGGCCGCAAATGGAATGCCACTTCCGTCATTGAGATAAAGGCGATTAATGCCGTTATTTCCAACAATAATATCGATGTCGCCATCAAGGTCTATATCTTTTGCTAATATAGCTTGGCTCAAATGTAGGTCGTTAGCATCTATTAGCAATGCCATTACCGAAGAGAATGGACTGGCTGTTTTGTTATTTATAAAATATCGATTGACCGAGCCGCTATTGGCAATTAAAACATCCAAGTATGCATCTTGATTAATATCAACGAGTTGTATAGCAGTAGAGTTGTTAGCTTCGTTACTGATATTTATACCGGATATCAAGGTATCAAAGGGGCTTCCAATTCCATCGTTAAGATAAACTTTATTCACAGTATTGGCATTGGCAACAACCAGATCTGGCTGACCATCATTGTTGACATCACCTAGGGCAATATCCTGTGATAGATGCATCTCATTGGTTATAGATAAAGGACTAATACCTGAGAACGGCGTATCTGTGCCATTATTTAAATATAACTTGTTGGATACGGTTGCACTATTATTCCCACTAATAATATCCAAGTCTCCATCTGCATCCATATCAAATACAGCAATGGCTTGGGTTGGGTTTGTTTGTAGTGAAATATCTGAAGGTTGGATGCCGGATAGGGTTTGTTGTACGGGCTTTGAAATTAAAGTTTGGAGATTCCTAGTAGGTGAATGGCTGACTAGATCCAAGGTGCCGTCATTGTTCATATCTTTAATAATGAGTATGTCGCCAGTGCTCCAGTCCTCATAATTAATTGGGCTTACTGAATTAAAAGGGTCCGCGGTGCCATTGTTAATAAACATTTGGTCTACGTTGAAAGAATTACGAGTCAATATATCTAAATGCCCATCTCTATTCATATCCAGCAATTTAATCGAGCTAGTCAATAACTCATAATCGCCAATAATGCTGTAATTATTGTTTGAGAATAAATTTTCACTGTTATCATTGAATAATAATATATTTTTAAAGTCGAAAGATCCAAGAACTAAATCGATATCGCCATCATTGTCTATATCACCGCTATCAAGACTATCAACTATCTCTGAGAAGCCTAATGCTGCGAGGTTTATCTCTATCGGCATGACACCAGCAAAAGGCGTAGGCATTTTATTATTTAAAATAATATTTACATGAGTAAAAGCAGTGGCTATATCCAAATAACCATCGTTATTGAAATCACCTGTGGTGATAACTAAGGGCGCTGCCAGATAAGAATTTGGGGTAATTGGAAGGGGGATAGCAGGTGAGTTTTTCAAATAATATGGAGCTCCTTTATTGAGGTATAATTTATTACTCGGTCCTGTCCCAGTTGTCGCTAGATCAAGATCTCCATCTTTATCAAAATCGGCCAGTTCAATATGCCAAGTATTATAAATATCGGTAGAGATACCGACATCCATGGCTAAAAATGTACCATCGCTCTGCTGTAGATAAAATTTATCCTGATAAATACCACCATTATCATCACCATTACCGACAACAAAATCTTTGAGACCGTTGCTATCAATATCACCGATAGCTATAGCCCTTGATGGTAAAGTATCGGTTATAGTCTGAGGTATAAAACTTGAGCCTGAACCATTATTTTTAAAGATAGTATTATTTAAATCCCCGCGTGATTGCATTGCGACTATATCTAGATCTCCATCATTGTCCATATCGGAAACTTTTACATTCTGGATGGTGCTAGACTGTGTAATTTGAGATATATCCGAATGTTGAAAAGGTATTTCGCTTTGATTATTTATATACAGGCGGTTTATTTCAGTATCATTTATTTCAAATAAATCTAGATCGAAATCATTATCCATATCTTCAAGGAATAGTGTCACAGTGCTATAATTACCATCCAATATATCTATGGCTGTAACATTACTGAAGGGATTGGCAGTACCATTATTCAAATAGAGTTTATGGGGTGATTCCACCTTACCGAACAATACATCAAGGTCACCATCGTTATCGATATCTGCTGTTAAAGTTGAACGGGTGATTTCACCTAGATCTGGAAAAATAATTCCAGTAGGGAACGGATTGTCAGGCTTTGAATTATGCTGATTGATAAAAAAACGATTATTGTTCACTGTGCCTATTATAATATCTACGTAACCATCACCATTAAGGTCAGATGCATTTATTGAGGCCCAATAATGAAGGCTAGTTGTGCTCAATGTCACGGTATTCAAAGGATCAAAGGGAGTATCAGACCCGTCGCCTATATATATTCTTGAAGGGGTATTTCTGTAAATAACAGCTATATCCGGATTACCATCATTATTAATATCTAATGACTTAATTTGATGGCTAATATCGGATGTTGTACCTATATCTTGAGCTGAGTTAAATAAACGAGCAGGATCTTTAGTATTAATGAAAACTAAATCAATACCATCTGTGGGTAACAGTAAATCTGGAAAATTGTCATTATTTAGATCGACTAACGTGGGGGGATATATGTCTTCTCTTGTTGTGCTTACTATTGTGGTTGTCATAGTAACAGGTGTAACCTTTTCTAAAAGGTTGTCTGTGACATTATTGAAAGGGTTATCTGTGCCATTGTTGAGGTAATAGCGTAAATAGGCAATATCTACCGTAGTTTCAGTAGCTACAATATCCATCAATCCATCATTATTAATATCTGCTACAGCAATATAGGAATGTTCAAAATTCAATCCAAATTCGAAGGGAATAACAGAATCAAAAGGAGTGACTGTTCCATTGTTGATATATACTTTATTAGTAGATGATCCAGTACCTAGAATAAGGTCTTTATAACCATCGCCGTTTAGATCGGACACAGCGGAACTTAAAACCATAATACCAATATTATCTTCAAGATTATTAACGGTTAAATCATTATTCGTTAGTCCACTAACTTGCAGAGATCGAGGTGCCAAGCTAAGGGTCTTTTGATTTGTGGACCAAATAGCAGAGGTCTTGGATATATCATTTAAATCTCTTGTTGAAAAATCTTCAGTAAAGGTCAGTGCGGGATTATTCGCTTGAATGCTATTGATATTCAAAAATTGAATAATAAAAATAACGAAAATAATTACAAAAAAGTCTGGATGGAAACTTCTGCAACGAATAATTAAGGAGGGTGAACACATCGCTTGAACCTCAATTCATTGCAGTGTGTGATGTCATTAATAGTAGTCTATATTATCCAAGCGAGTCCTGAATATTAGCTGAGTTTATAGGTATATCGTTAGACTAAAAAATCGGGTGGGCATAATATTGATGAAATTTAGAATTTCAAATAACTATGAGTTATTACTAGATATTTTATTGTATCTTTTATTACTTTATTTTTTATTTCTACCTCTTGTTACACTTGCTGAAAACGAAGGTGAGGCTCTTGGTTATGCAGGCGAGATTATCAGTTTTTCGGGTGATGTTTCAATCCTTCGGTCTGATCAAAATAATTGGCAGCTGCTGACAGTAAAATCAAAATTACACATGGGGGATAGTCTTAAAACCAACGAAAGCGGTCGAGTTACATTACTACTAGCTGATGAAACCCTATTAAAACTTAATCGCAATAGTCATTTCACCCTTAAATCTGTACAGCAAAACGCGGGTTGGCTAAATAAAACAGCGGGGTTTTTAAAAGTAAGCCAGCTTAAAAAATCTGTCTATCGCTTGTTTTCAGGGGAGTTGTGGGCCAGAAATAAAAACAAAGACATTCATGTTGAATTTCATACCCCTAGTGTTGCTGCTGGCATCAGAGGTACTGAGATTAACTTGCGAGTACTGGCAGACTTATCGGTTGTCAGTGTTGTATTGGAAGGACGGGTAAAGCACTGGAATGAATATGGGCAGGTGATCGCAGGTGCCGGATCTCAGGTTATAACTCGTCTTGGTAAGGCGCCAATTAAAAGTCTGTTAATTAACCCTTTGCATGAAGTGCAGTGGACCTTAGTGGTTCCCCCGGTATTTGGATACAAGGATTTAGTCGAGTTAACAAAAGCTCAGCAGCGACTGTTGAGCTTAAAGCAGAAGAGCCCTCAACAAAAACTCAACCTGTCTTTATTACAGGCTTTACTTAATATTCATCGCAGTAATCCTTCCAAAGCAAAACAACAGTTAGAAGTCCACCTTGAGTTAGCCCCTGAAGATGATAGTGCCTGGCGTTTACTCGCGATCAGCGAGCTGATGTTAAATAACAAGCAAGCGGCTCAACTTGCCGCTCAAAAGTCAGTATTGCTATTTCCTGAGTCTGCTGAAAATTTGATAACTCTGGCTTATGTTAATAAATCTTTTATGAAGTTAAACGAAGCGATAGAGAATACTTATCAGGCTTTGCAATACTCACCGAACAATAGTCTTGCCTTAACCTTGCTGGCGGAGCTTCAGTTCTCCAGTGGTTATACAGATAAAGCTTGGTCTACTATCAATAGAGCTAAACGACTAGAAGAAAATAATGCTCGGATTCTTAATTTAATGGGCTTTATATTGCTGGCACAGCAGCAGACAGAAAAGGCGCAGACATCTTTTACTCAAGCTTTGGCCCAAGATGCCGGGATGGCGGAATCTCATCTTGGTCTTGGGTTGGTGATGATGCGATTGGGGCGGGTGGAAGATGCTTTATTATATATCACTCAGGCAGTCGCTCTAGACCCTCAGCGAGCACTTTTTGTCAGCTATTGGGGGAAAATGCTCTATCAGGTTAAGCGTTACCATAAGGCCTTTGATATGTTTCGTCATAGTATAAAGTTGGATCCGGCGGATCCTACGGGTTGGTTTTATCAAGCGATTATACTACGAGATCTAAATCGCCCCGGTGAAGCGATACGGGCTTTGAAGCAGGCGGTAGGTCTGAATGACAACAAAGGGGTTTATCGCTCAAGATTTTTATTGGATCAGGATTTAGCTGTGCGTAATCTAGATCTGTCTTTACTTTATCGTCAGTTGGACTTGTCGTCATGGGCCAGTCATACGGCGATTAAAGCCCTAAAAGCCGATGGTATGAATGCCAGCGCTCATCTTTTTTATGCTCAGTCGTTAGCAGAGCAGGAGAATCGAAGTTATGCCTTTGCCTCAGAGTCTTTGCTCGCTCGCCTATTACAAAGTGCCAATCTAAATACTTTTAATACCTTCAATCAATATACCTCCTTTTTTGAGCAGCCTGATAGTGGTGGTCAATTAACTCTTGATCTAGGTGAGTACCAGCAATCAGGTGAAGAATTAATATTTTATGGCGCTCAGCCGGATAAGCATTTGGCTTATAGTTTGTTGCTAGATAATAGGAATAAGGATGGTTGGCGAGATAATCATTTTGATAGAGAGTCCAGTGCTGCCTTGTTAGGGAAGTGGGATGTCGAGGAGAAACAAGGGCTGTTTTTTTCAACTGTTTTTTCCGAAATTAAACAGGGAGACAATATCGATCGCCGTTATGAATATGATGCCCCAGCAGTACCGGATGATAGAACCTTTAGTCGTTTAAGTCAGGCGGAACTGGGCTATGTCTATCGCCAGTCTCCTTCCAGCCAGTATCTGGGTTATTTAGGATATGCAGAACATAGGGGGAATCTTTCAACTCATTCTCGTGAGTTAATTACCTTGCCCGCGCTTTACCTGCAAGAAGATGCATCTAGCAATTTTAAAAGGCCTAGCCTTCAGTTGCAGTTACAAAGCCAGCAGCGGGAGGGCAATCACCAATGGTTAGCGGGCATGCTGCTATTAAAATCTGATATTGAAATTAAGCAGGAAGAGAATGCAAGTTTTGATGCCGATGGTGTTATTACACCCATAGCGGCCTTTAGCTCCAATATTAAGGAATCTGAATCCACCCATTTTTACAGTTTGTATCTCAAGGATAACTGGAAATTATTACCAGAACTCAGTGCTGAGTTTTATCTTTATGTGGATCAAATGAAAAATGCTAACCCGATCAATAATCAAAGCTGGGTATTAAACGAGGTTAATCCCGGAGTCGGGTTTATATGGAATCCTAGTTCGCAGCACTATATTCGCCTAGCAAGTTTTCGCTACTTACTTCCTTTTGTCTCTGCCCGGCTGGACCCGGTTGAAATTGCCGGTATTGCTATGTCGAGGAATAATCGGGAAGGGGTGATTAGCGAAGAGACTGATTTGGTATGGGAATATGAATGGGAGTCGGGATTTGTCTCAAGTAATGTGTTTTATGTGAAATCACTGTATCAAGATCATGATATGGATTTTAAAGGCGAGCAAAAAGGTTATGAGCTGAACTGGAACCAGCTAGTGACTAATCAATTAGGGGCGGTAGTGGATTACCGTTATGGGGACATAGAGGATGTATTTGATAGCAACTTGGATAGAGACGATCAGCTATTGGGGTTGCAGTTGAATTATTTGGCCATTAATGGATTTTCTGTTGGCATTAAACAGCAGTTCCGTCAGATTGAATTTGAGAATGATAGAAAAAAAGAGGGCCTTGGGGTAACCGATATCAGGCTAGCCTATGAAGTTAACAGTAAAGAGATGAAGTTTGAATTAGAGGTATTGAACCTCTTGGATAATCATTTTAACTGGCTGACGGATGAGTTTAGTGTTCAGGGAGTCGTTCCGGCCAGAACCACTGTCTTCAGTTTTATTTATAACTTCTAATGTCTATGATTAATTCAAAGACGCTTACCAAACCCTTAATGATCAGCCTGAGTCTAGGCTTAACCTTGTTGATGCTGATATTCACTCACTTGCCGGGAGGGCGGGGTATTGAAACTGCATATCTAGATTTTCTTTATACAATGAAGGAACCCCGGCTGGCTGAAGACGTTATTGTAGTGGCGATTGATGAAGCCTCTTTTGCTGAATTGAATCAGCAGTGGCCATGGCCACGATCTCTGCATGGCAATTTAATTGATGAGTTATTTAAGCAAGGCGCCAAAGCGGTTGCCTTCGATGTGATATTTGCAGAGCCATCAACTTCAGTAGAAGATGTCTTGTTGGCAAGGGCTATTAAGCGTTGGCCTGCGATAGTTATGGCGGTTGATATTAGTGTTCAGGAGCAGACTCATTTTATTCAGGAAATTGTGGTTAGGCCGACAGGAAAATTACAACTGAAAAATGATCAGCAGGGTTTCATTAATATTCCTTTGGATGTGGATGGTATTGTTCGGCACAGCAATAATACCAAGGGCGATATGTATTCTTTGTCTTTGGGAGCCGTCAAAAAGAGTGGTCTTTGTTGTGAGGCAAAAATTGAATCTATTAGCTATCAATTAAATTACCTAGGACCACCCGGCAGTATTCCTAGTGTGTCTTATTACCAAGCTCTGGATGCAGATAAATATCTTAATAAAGGTGTTTTTGTTAATAAAATCGTCTTTGTTGGGCTGCAATTAAATACCAGTGTTGACCCGACTAAAGCTACCCCAGACCGTTTCTCTGTACCCTATACTCGCTGGGGGTATGGTCATATGTCTGGGGTGGAAATACATGCCAGTAGCGCACAAAATATGATTGATAATAGTTCTATTATTGATTTATCAGGAGGGGGTTATGACTTAGCGGTAGCGATTTTGTCCCTTTTCTTTGCTGTTTTCTTTATATTTATTGTTCCTAGCTTGGGGCTTGGGTTAATAGGAATAATCAGCCTTGTACTCTTGGTTAGCTCTGTATCTCTTTTTATGACACAGCATACTTATTTACCTGTTCTGAGTGGACTAATACCGTTATTTTCGGCTTATATGACCAGTCCGATATTGCGTTATTTAAACTCCGTGCGGGAGCGCCGCTTTATTCAAACTGCTTTCTCCAGTTACCTTTCTCCCAGTATTGTTAAGCAATTAATTAAACACCCTGAAACTTTGCAGCCCGGTGGAAAGAAGGTAGAGGTTAGTGTTTTATTCTTAGATATTGCAGGATTTACGTCCTTGTCTGAGCAATACGAGCCAGAAGTGATGGTTGGGATAATGAATAACATACTTAGTTCCATCACTAATATTGTGATTCGGCATGAGGGAAGTATCGACAAATTCATTGGTGATGCAGTTATGGCCGTCTGGGGGGCCCCAATAGAAGTTCATGATCATGCCTGCAAAGCCTGTCGAGCAGCCCTAGAAATTCAATCCATGTTGGATATATTGTCCAAAGAAGAAAAAAAGGCCAGCGGTGCAGATATATCAGCACGTATTGGCATCAATAGTGGGGAGGTTATTGCAGGTAATATCGGAGGATCACAGAGATTTGATTACACTGTGCAGGGGAATGTAGTGAATGTTGCATCCCGATTAGAGGGCATTAACAAGTATTACAGTACCCGAATAATGCTGGGCGAAAATACTCAACAAATGTTATCCGCTAACTTTACAATAAGGCTAATTGACAAGGTTCGTCTAAAGGGCAAAAAGCAGGCAATTAGCATTTATCAATTAGCTGAAGATACTTCAGCTAATGCAGAGCAATGTCGTGAGTACTTTGATGTAGGCTATCAAGCTTACTTGAGTCGTCAATGGGTCGTGGCGATCGAGGCTTTTAATCAGGCCCTTATTTATGATGAGAAAGATGGTCCTAGTCTTGAGTACCTGCGTCGATGTAAAGAATATCATCAGCAGCCACCGGGACCAGCGTGGTCTGGTATTTATGACTATAAAGTTAAATAGGCATCAGTATCAACGCCCGCGATATGGAGTGATATGGCAAGAAGGAAAGGTTTTATGAGTAAACTTGGAGTTGACGGAGCGTGATAATGAATCAATCTGGGAAAAACAACGGTCAGGCATGGCTGATGATACGAAAATCGACACTTTTTAACCATTTGATACAAGTTTCGTTTGTCCGCAAGGGCC
>Ga0209395_1008285_pt1 | contig 10646 bp, 3 predicted proteins | sample GOMGulsemesocosm_3_FD_184635 | JGI IMG/M metagenome (GOLD analysis project Ga0209395, IMG submission 184635) | Methane-oxidizing microbial communities from mesocosms in the Gulf of Mexico - GOM9D Gulf of Mexico (SPAdes) (version 2) | ecosystem: Environmental > Aquatic > Marine > Cold seeps... | reverse complement strand
AAGCATAGCGATTTCTTAATTATATCAAACTTAGACGTTCAGTTATTAAAAAGACGAAAAGCTATGTTAAATATAACATTAAAAAACGTTAAAATTAAAAGAGGTTGAATAACAGTTGTTTCGGTATAGTTTTACCCGCCACTCACAGGAGGGATAATCGCTACAATATCGTTTGGTTGAATGAGTGTTTCGTTACTTGCGTATGATTCATTCACGGCAATGGCAAATTGATGTACATTTTTAAATCCACTATAGGTATCAGTCAGAGTTGTTTTAAGGCTGTTAACGTCAGTGTTTTTTGCAATGTCTAAGGTTAATTCATTAGAACCAACAATGTCGGCGGCAATTCCAAATAGCAGGATGTTACATTTCATCAGGTTTTGTTAGTTTTTGAATGTGAGTTAAGATATTACAAACATACAGATTTTATTTAGCTTTTAAAAACGAGTCGTTTTAGTTTGGTGACATGATAAAAATCAAGTAAAAACAGCCCTTGTTTTTAAAAATAATGCAATGAATAGTGTCTTGTGGCTATAAATGTGTATTGATGAGGTGTATTACTAATTATATTCATATATTTAATCCCTCATATTTAACCCTACATATTAAACCCCACCTATTTAACACCGTATTATGGATAAAAAAAAACTAAGACGTGAGGCATTGTTATATCATGCCAAGCCAACACCAGGAAAAATTGCAGTAGTTCCAACTAAGAAGCACGCCACTAAACGTGATTTGTCATTGGCTTACTCACCAGGTGTAGCAGAACCTTGTTTAGAAATTGCAAAAGACGTTAATAACGTATATAAATATACTGCCAAAAGTAATTTGGTAGCTGTAATTACTAATGGAACTGCAGTGTTAGGACTGGGAGATATAGGGCCAGAAGCCTCCAAGCCAGTGATGGAAGGGAAGGGATTATTATTCAAGATTTTTGCAGATATTGATGTGTTTGATATTGAGGTAGATGCAAAAGATGTAGATCTTTTTGTAAATACGGTAAAAGCTATAGCTCCAACTTTTGGAGGGATTAATTTAGAAGATATTAAAGCACCAGAGGCTTTTGAAATAGAACGCAGATTAAAAGAAGAATTGGATATTCCTGTAATGCACGACGATCAGCATGGAACGGCTATTATTTCGGCTGCAGCATTAAAAAATGCCATTGAAATTACAGAGAAGGATATCACCAAAGTAAAAGTGGTGGTAAATGGAGCTGGAGCAGCAGCTATTTCTTGTACGCGTTTATACCTTTCTTTGGGAGTGCAACGTAAAAATGTGGTAATGTGTGACAGTAAAGGAGTTATCCGAACTGATATCGAAAACTTGAATCCACAAAAGGCTGAATTTGCAACAGACTTGGATCTGTATACTTTATCAGAGGCCGTTAATAATGCCGATGTGTTTATTGGGCTTTCTGTAAAAGATTGTTTAACAGCGGAAATGTTATTGACCATGGCTAAAGACCCCATTGTGTTTGCAATGGCAAATCCAGATCCTGAAATTGCTTATAAAACTGCCATTGAAACAAGGGATGATTTAATTTTTGCTACGGGTAGATCTGATTACCCAAATCAAGTAAATAATGTACTAGGATTTCCTTTCATTTTTAGAGGAGCCTTGGATGTACGAGCTACAAAAATTAACGAAGCTATGAAAATGGCAGCGGTACATGCTTTAGCTGATTTGGCAAAAGAATCTGTTCCAGAACAGGTAAATATTACCTATGGAGAAACTAATTTACAGTTTGGGAAAGATTATATAATCCCAAAACCATTTGATCATAGGTTAATTACAGAGGTGCCTCCAGCGGTGGCGAAAGCAGCGATGGAGTCTGGTGTAGCTAAAGAACCGATTACGGATTGGGAAGGGTATAGAGACCAGTTAGCAGAAAGATTAGGAACAGGAAGCAAGCTTATGAGAACGCTAGTTTCCAAGGCAAAATCAGATCCTAAACGTATTGTATTTGCAGAAGCAGATCATTTGGATGTATTAAAATCAGCCCAGATTATTTACGATGATGAAATAGGAATTCCTGTTTTATTAGGTGATAAGGAGGAAATTAAGTCTTTGATGGAAGAGATAAATTTTGAGGCGGATGAACTTGAAATTATAGACCCTAAAAGTATAGCAGAAACCAAACGTAGAAACCGATTTGCAAAAGCATATTGGAAGAACAGGCAACGAAAAGGAATTGCTTATTTGGATGCTCAAAAATGGATGCGCGAACGTAATTATTTTGCCGCAATGATGGTAAACGAAGGGGAAGCTGACTGTTTAGTTACAGGTTATTCTAGATCTTACCCAAACGTAGCAAGACCAATGATTGAATTGATAGGAGTCCAAAAAGGAGTAAATCGTGCAGCGGCTACTAACATCATGATGACTAAGCGTGGGCCTATCTTTTTTGCAGATACTACCATGAATATCAATCCTTCCGCAAAGGAATTAGCATTAATTGGAGTTATGCTGGCTAAAACCATGAGAATGTTTGGTTTTGAACCTAACTTGGCGATGTTGTCTTTCTCTAATTTTGGTTCTACCGATGTAGAAGAAACTCGAAAAATGAGTGATGCTGTAGCATATATGCACAAGCATTTTCCAGATATTACCGTAGATGGTGAATTGCAAGCCGATTTTGCCTTAAATCCGAGAATGCTTAAGGATAAATTCCCTTTTTCTAAACTTGTTGATAAAAAAGTGAATGGATTAATTTTTCCAAATTTAGCATCTGCAAATATTAGCTATAAATTGATGAAGGAATTTGCCGATATGGAAACTATTGGCCCTATAGTAATGGGACTTAAGAAACCAGTGCATTTAATTCAATTTGGAGCTAGTGTAGATGAGATTGTGAATATAGCTAGTGTTGCAATAGTACACGCTCAGGAAAATTCTATAATGAAATAGATTTTTTGTAAAAGATAAATAAAGTGTTATAATTTATAAAGTTGCTATTATTTTTTTATTAAAATAATAGCAACTTTTTGCGTTTTGAAAGTGTTATAGGAATAGTTTTACTTAGTATATAAATGAACAAAGGCGGTGTAATTTTCCAATAAAATAGGACCATGTGCAATTATACTTTATTTAAACGCATTATTTTGAAACAATTTTTTTACATTAGCTTTTTAGAGACTTTTCTGAAATTAAAAAAAGAGGCAAAAATGATTACTCACGTTAAAGGAAAATTAGTAGAGAAAAATCCAACATATGTAATAGTTGAAGCAGGAGGAATAGGGTATTTCTTAAATATATCGTTAAATACATTTTCTCAATTACCAGAAGAGGAATCTGTGTTTTTATACACATTCTTGTCAGTAAAGGAGGATTCTCAAACACTGTTTGGCTTTACTACAAAAATAGAACGCGCATTGTTTAAATTATTAATATCAGTATCTGGAGTTGGACCTAGTATCGCGCGCACCATGCTATCTTCCATGTCTACCGACGAAATTAAACATGCCATAGCCGCGGGAAATTCGGACGTGATACAATCTGTAAAAGGAATTGGAGCTAAAACTGCACAACGTGTAATTATAGATTTAAAAGATAAAATATTAAAATCGTTTGCCATAGACGAAGTTTCGATGCCTCTAAGCAATACAACTAAGGAAGAAGCGTTAACAGCATTAGAGGTTTTAGGCTTTATGCGTAAACAAGCAGAAAAGGTAATTGATAAAATACTAGCATCGGATGCCAATTTAAAAGTGGAACAACTGATAAAAATGGCACTAAAAAAATTGTAAAAAAATTGAAAAAATATCAGCTGAAAACAGGTCTCTTATTAGGTTGTTTTGTATGGGTGCTCTCTATGACTACTCTGAGTGCTCAAGATGCGCCAAAAACCGCTGTCCCTAAGGACTCTGTGCCAGAGTTAAAATATAAGTTTAACAACAATAAAGAAGGAGGCTTATTTCTGAAAAACCCATTTAGTAAAGAGATTATTTACGACCCTGTTTTGGGAAAATATTTAATTATCGAGAAAATCGGTGATATAGAAATAAAGCGTCCTGTGTACATGACTTTAGAGGAGTATAAGGACTACCGCCTTAAAAAGGATATGCTTCTTTACAATAAAGAAAAGTTAAGTGCTTTAAATAGTAAGAAAAAAGGAAGTGCTGATGCTCAAAAGAATTTATTGCCTAAATACTATGTGAATTCCAGTTTTTTTGAAAATCTTTTTGGAGGAAACGAGATTGAAGTACAGCCTACAGGATCCGTAAATATTAAAATGGGGATGTTGTATCAAAAAGTGGACAACCCTCAATTATCGGAACGTAATAGGAGTAGTTTAACTTTTGATTTTGACCAGCAAATAAGTGCTAGTATTCGGGCTAAGATAGGAACTCGTTTAAATGTAAATGCTAATTATGATACGCAATCTACTTTTAACTTTCAGAATTTAATCAAATTAGAATACACCCCTACCGAGGATGATATTTTACAAGCCGTGGAAGTGGGTAATATTAGTATGCCAATTAAAAACTCCTTAATTACAGGAGCGCAGAGCCTTTTTGGTGTAAAAACACGCTTAAAGTTTGGGAATACATCTATTACAGGAGTTTTTGCGGAACAAAAATCACAAACCAGATCTGTAACTGCTCAAGGGGGAGCTACCCTAAACGAATTTGAGTTACAGACAACGGATTATGACGATAATCGCCATTTCTTTTTATCGCATTATTTTAGAGATGAATACAATGTTGCGTTGGGAAAATATCCCTTAATTAACAGCCCTATTAGTATTACAAGAGTGGAAGTTTGGGTAACCAACCGTAACTCCTCTACCTTGGATGTTCGGAATATTGTGGCATTGGCAGATATAGGGGAGTTTAATTCGGATAATATTGGTCCTGCAACTGTAACACCTGTTCCTGGCCAAATTTATCCTTCTAACGGTGCCAATGACTTAGCCTCTTTACTAGTTAAAGATGGGCCTATTAGAGAAATTTCTCAAGTAAGCCTTGACTTGTCACCTTTTGCGATGCAACAAGGACGTGATTATTCTGTATTGGAAAATGCTCGAAAATTATTACCCAACGAATATGAAATTCATCCACAATTAGGTTTTATCTCTTTGAATAGAAGATTGACGGATTCTGATGTGTTAGCCGTTTCTTTTGAATATACCATTAGTGGAGATTCTAAGGTGTATAAAGTAGGAGAATTTACCAGTGATGGGATTGTGAATCCTGATAATATTGTAGTAAAACTGTTGAGAAGTGAAATTTTGAGTACAAAAATTCCGATGTGGGATTTAATGATGAAAAACGTGTATGCATTAAATGCGTACCACATGAACTCAGAAGGGTTTAGGTTAGAATTAATGTATGAAGACCCAGAAACAGGTGTACCTGTTAATGTTTTGCAAAACGCAATTACTAGTGGTGTCCAAGATAAAACATTGTTAAACTTAATTGGTGTGGACCGTTTAGATCAAAGTCTGTTTGATACGCCAGAAGGTGATGGCTATTTTGATTATGTGGAAGGTGCCACGGTGAGTTCTGAAAAAGGCTATATTATTTTTCCAGTAGTGGAACCATTTGGAGATGATTTGGAATTAAAGCTAACGCATACTGATGATGAAATATATATTTTCAAGGAGTTGTATGAAGAAACCAAATCTGAAGCAAAAAATAATTACCAGAGTAAAGATAAATATTTAATTAAAGGGTATCATAAATCGGAAACTTCCAATGGAATTCCTCTAAATGCATTTAATGTTCCCAAAGGATCGGTACGTGTAACTGCAGGAGGTAGAACGCTGGTGGAAGGAATAGATTATGTGGTGGATTATCAAATAGGCCGAGTTCAGATTATAGACCCCGCCTTGGAAGCGTCTAACACACCCATAAATGTGTCTGTGGAAAACAATGCGGTATTTAATTTGCAAACAAAACGTTTCTTAGGAGTAGATGTAGAGCATAAGTTTTCGGATAATTTATTAGTAGGAGCCACTATTTTAAATTTGAACGAAAAACCAATCACGCAAAAATCTGTATTTGGACAAGAGCCAATAAATAATACTATGTTTGGGTTGAATGCAAGTTTTGCTACAGAGGTTCCAAAATTTACAAAATGGGTTAATTATTTACCTAATATAGATACAGATGCGGTGTCTAACTTTTCCATTCGAGGGGATTTTGCCTATTTATTACCTGGTTCTCCAAAAAGAATTGAACAAGGAGGAGAGGCAACTTCTTATATCGATGATTTTGAAGGAGCACAAATTCCTTTAGAAATTAAATCTACGTTACAATGGCACATAGCTAGTACGCCTCAATACCAAACTCAGTTTGATTTGGGAGGGAATGCCATTGATTTACCTTATGGCTATAAACGCGCTAAATTAGCTTGGTATATTATCGATCCCTTGTTTTATGGAGGAGGATCACTAAAACCAGAAGGGATAGATAACGATGAGTTGTCTAGAGCTGAGGTAAGACGTGTGCGATACGAAGAGTTATTTCCAGAGCAGGATTTAGATATTACAGAGTCCACCATTGTTAGAACCTTGGATTTGGCCTATTACCCTAACGAGCGCGGAAGTTATAATTACGATACTAATAATGTGGATGCTCAAGGGCAGTTTACTAATCCAGAAGATAGATGGGCGGGTATAACACGTCCTTTAACAACTACAAATTTTGAACAGTCCAATGTAGAGTATATCCAGTTTTGGATGATGGATCCTTTTGAAAATTATTCTATCACCCAAGCAGAGGGGTTACCTGTAGGAACTAATCCGAACGACCCTTCAAATCAAATAGGAGAGTTGTATTTTAACTTAGGAAATATTTCTGAAGATGTGTTAAAAGACGGGCGTAAAATGTTTGAAAATGGCTTACCAGTAAATGCATTAGATACAAATTTTGATGTAACTCCTTGGGGACGCGTTCCTAAAAAGCAATCTATTTTATACGCCTTCAGCGATAAAGACAGCGAAAGATTAAGCCAGGATGTAGGTTTTGATGGTTTGAGTGATGAAGAGGAAAAATTAAGCTTTCCTGCATTTACTGATTTAGAAGACCCCTCAAATGATAATTATATGTATTTCCGAAGTGGGAAGTATGATGAGGAGCAAGCGTCTATTTTAAATAGATATAAACGCTATAATAACACGCAGGGAAATTCTCCTACTAATAACTTATCGACAGAACCGTATCCAACTTCGGCTACTACGTATCCAGATACGGAGGATATCAACAAGGATCAAACCATGAATTCTGTAGAGAGCTATTATCAATACAAGGTTTCTTTAAACCAAAATGATTTGGTGGTGGGTAAAAATCATATTGTAGACGAAAAAAAGGTGACTGTAATACTCGCTGACGGAAGTGAGAGTGTTTCTACATGGTATCAATTTAGGATTCAGGTAAGTGCTCCTGATGAGGTGATTAATGATATGTCGGGCTTTTATTCTATTCGATTTATGCGAATGTTCTTAACCAAATTTAAAATGCCAGTAGTATTGCGTTTTGGTGAATTACAATTAGTACGTGGTGATTGGAGACGTTACACAAAAACATTAGACGAAGCTATAAATCCTCCCATAGACTTAACGAATTCTGCATTGCAAAACTTTGAGGTAGGGGTGGTTAATATTCAAGAAAACGAAAACAGAAATCCTATTCCTTATGTATTGCCTCCTGGAATTCAGCGTGAAATTTTGCGTGGAAGTACTACCTTACAAGAGCAAAACGAACAATCTTTGTCTGTAAAAGTAACTGAATTAAGAGCAAACGAGACGAGGGCTGTATATAAAAATGTCCGAATAGATCTGAGAATGTATAAAAAACTGAAAATGTTTTTACATACCGAAGGTATTTTGGGGCAAAACCCGATAAACCATGAAGATTTAACAGCGATTATAAGATTAGGAAGTGATTTGAATGATAACTATTATCAAATAGAGAAAAAGTTATATGTCTCTGAATTTTCAGCTATTTCCGATACCGATGTTTGGTTGCCAGAGAATAATGTAGAAGTACTTTTGGAGCGTTTTGGCAAGTTAAAATTACAACGATTTGAAGATGGAATAGCGTCAAATGTTCAATTCCCCTCTCCAGAAGGTGATCAAGAGCAATATGAAGTGGATGGTTATATTATTAGAGTGAAAGGAAATCCTAATTTGGCGAAAATTAAAACAATTATGCTTGGGGTTCACAATAATGATAACCGATTCGTAAAAAGTGGTGAAGTTTGGTTTAACGAATTGCGTATAGCAGGTTTTGATAATGAAGGTGGTTGGGCTACGGTTGTGAGTGCGGATGCCAATTTTGCCGATTTTGCTTCTGTTTCAGCGTCAGGTCGAATGGAAACGCAAGGTTTTGGTAGTGTAGAACAGCGTGTAAACGAGCGCAGTAAAGAAGATAAAAAAGCCTATGATATAGTGGCTAATGTTAATATGGGGCAGTTACTTCCAAAAAGATGGGGGATACAATTACCTTTAAACGTAAGCCAGTCAGAAGAGGTAAGCGACCCTAGATTCGACCCTCAATATCAGGATGTATTGTTTGAAGATGCTAAAGATGTTAATCCTAATAGTAATAAAGCAAGGGACTACACAAAACGCCGTAGTATTAGTTTATTAAATGTGCGTAAAAACAGATCGCCAGAAAGCACTAAAAAACAGCAGTTTTATGCTGTTGAAAACGTGTCTGTATCTTATGCCTATAACGAGACTTATCACAAAGATTATAATGTGGAAAAGTTCCTGGATAAATCCGTTAGAGCTTCCGCAAATTATAATTATGCATTTGAACCAAAAGTATTAGAGCCATTTAAGAATTGGGGTTTTCTGAAAAAAAGCAAGTATTTTGATTTAATTAAAGATTTTAATATCAATTTATTGCCTTCTTCTTTTGCGGTGAATTCGAATATTGTACGTTCTTTTAACGAGCAAACTTCTAGAAGTTTAATAGAAGGATTACCACAGTTACCTACCTTGAAAAAGCGTCATTATTTATTTGATTGGGATTATAATATTGGATATAACATCACTAAATCACTTCAGTTTAATTTTAGAGCTACAAATAATTATGTGTACGATAGTTTTAAATCTACTGATGATATAGGCTTGTTTGATGATTTCTTAGAAATAGGAAGACCGGATAGGTATCACCAATCTTTAAGTGCGTCCTATAAGGTACCATTGGAAAAAATTCCTTTGTTTAAGTTTGTTCGTGCAGACTATGCTTATACAGCCGACTTTGATTGGCAATCAGCCTCTCAATCTTATGTAAATGAAATTGGAAATACAATCCAAAATTCCAATACCCATACTTTTAACATGGATATGGATTTTAAAAAGTTTTATAAAACTATAGGACTTACTAAATTATTAAACAAACGTAAGCCAACTTCGAGTAAAGGTAAAAAAGGAAAAAGTAAAGCCAAATCCGTGGGGGCAAAAGTAGGGCAAGGATTTTATGATTTAATTACGGCTGTTAAAAAAGCTAGATTGAGTTATTCTGAAAATAACGGAACCTTATTGCCAGGGTACATTCCTGAGGTAGGCTTTTTAGGGCGTGATAATTACAGTGGAAGTTTAGCGCCTACTTTTGGTTTTGTTTTTGGTTCTCAGATCGATATTAGAAATGCTGCGATAGAAAATGGATGGCTTATTTCTAGAGGGCTGGACGATCCTTATTATAATAAAACTTATATGCAAACACACATGGAAAAACTCGATTTTAGCATCGATATAAAACCATTTAAAAATTTGAATATAGAATTATCAGCGAATAAATTATTAACTAGTAGAACCTCACAGCAATTGGATGTTGTAGATGGTGTTATAAGTAATGAGGCTCCTATTACCGAGTTTGGAAGTTATAGTATTAGTTTTAATATGTTGCGTACTTCATTTAAGGATAATGATGAAACCTTCGAAGTATTTAAGAGTAATAGAGCTGTTATCGCACAACGACTAGCAGAGAAATCAGGTCAATCTGTAGATGGTTATGGGTCTACAAGCCAGCAAGTGGCATTGCCTGCCTTTTTAGCCGCATATAGCGGTGAGGATGTGAATAAAGTAAAAACAAATCCTTTTAGAAGTGTACCTATTCCTAGTTGGCAGTTGACGTATAAAGGTTTAATGAAAATGAAGTGGTTTAAAAAACACTTTAGAAGTTTCTCTTTATCTCATAGTTATAATTCGTTGTATTCAATTACAAATTTCACAAATAATTTGAACTATAACCAAGATAATCCTTATGGGGAAAAGGATATTGCAGGAAATTATCAGAATAAAAGACTGTACACTAATGTTAATTTAATTGAGGAGTTTTCTCCCCTATTAAAATTGAGTTTAAAAATGAAAAATTCCGTATCTTTCACCGGTCAAATAAACAAAGATAAAGGACTAACGTTAAACTTTAATAATAACACCATTACTCAAATAAGTGGAACCGAATTTGTTGTAGGGCTGGGGTATAGAATTAAAGATGTTAAAATGAAGGTGAATTTTGGAGGAAAGAAAACCAATTTAAAAGGTGATTTAAACCTTCGCGCCGATTTATCTTTGAGAGATAATGAGACAATGATACGTGCCATAGATGAGGATAATGACCAAATTACTGGAGGGCAACGATTATTGTCGTTTAAATTCTTTGCTGATTATGCATTGACAAAGAGTT
>Ga0209395_1008283_pt1 | contig 10647 bp, 11 predicted proteins | sample GOMGulsemesocosm_3_FD_184635 | JGI IMG/M metagenome (GOLD analysis project Ga0209395, IMG submission 184635) | Methane-oxidizing microbial communities from mesocosms in the Gulf of Mexico - GOM9D Gulf of Mexico (SPAdes) (version 2) | ecosystem: Environmental > Aquatic > Marine > Cold seeps... | reverse complement strand
ACTGTAAGAAAGTGTAGGATTACATTTTTATATCATTTATTTTTAGTTTATTCACTAAAGTTTTAATAAGATGTTGGCTGATTTTTGGTGCTAAATCTATAACCTCACTTTGTGAGCATACACCAGAAACTTTAATTAAGTCAGTAGAATGCGTCGAAATTTCATAGCTTGGAGTCGCTATAGGAGTATGCGCTCTCATCGCTCTGGCTTCTTCAGTATTATTATTTTTGATAAATGAAATAATGTGTTTTTTATTGTTTACTTTTTCATAGGAATTAAATTTGAACTTTAAAGGTACCGCAGGGTAATTTGAGCTGTTTATTTCTGCTTGTGCAAACCAAACCACATCCCCCGATTTAGTATGAGTTAAACGTAAGCTAATTGTTGTATCCATCGACTCACAGACTTTATTTTTGAATGTGTAGTTAACTTTGCCTTTAATATTATCTTTTAACTGAAAGTGAATTTGAGTGCCTTTCTTATGAGATATTTTATTTAATGTCAGTTTATATTCGGCATTAAATGTATCTGAAACAGGCTTTAAGTCGACTCTTTTAAATTGTTCATTAAATATTTTGGATAAATCATATTCTACATTGGCTTTAGATAAATCAAATGCAATTGTTTGCTTTGAGGTTATCTTATGAGCGGGTAGTTGAACCGATTTTATATTGAGTGAAGATGAGTTTTCTTGTTCCGTTTTGATATATTGAACTTTAATTATTTGAGAGTTTAACTGTGGCTCTTCTGGCATTTCTAATAATGGTGCCAAAGGAGTAGTAAGCTGACATCCTAATAATAAAATAAGAAGACTGATAACTATCAATAAACGCATGCTGTTCCCTGAATTAAAAATATACCAAAGTAATATGGTACTAAAAAAGGAATTATACCCTAGAGCATTGAAGTTATCTAATGGCTGATTATAAAGAGATTGTGCACTTTCATTTATTGATGTGATAAAATTGTAAATGAATTTATATTATTTTAGAGAGTGAAATGCAGTATATTTTTGCATTGTTTGTTGTTTCAATTAGTTTTTTTTCGCAGAGTAATACACAAAAATGGGATGGGTTAACCGACTCATATATTAAGCATTTACAAAAATCACTCAATAAAAAGGCAATTCCTGGAGCCGCTTTAGCGATAGTTAGGCCAAATTCACCTTCAATCGCGTTAGGTTTCGGTGTTACAAAATTAAAAAATGGTCAGCCGATTACTGATCAAACTCGGTTTAGACTCGCTTCTATCTCAAAAACATTTGCGGGTTCGTTAGCTTCCAAATTAGCCGAACAAGGCGCTTTTTCACTCAATGATCCGGTAGATAAATATTTACAAGGCGTGCACTTTTCAAATTTTGATGAGTCTTTAAAAATTTATCATTTATTAAGCCATTCTAGTGGTTTAGTGCCAAATGCCTATGATAATTTAATCGAATCTAGAATGAAGTATCCAGATATAGTCAATAAATTAACGGATATAGAACCATTGTGTATACCTGGAAGATGTTATGGTTATCAAAATGTAATGTTTAGTTTAATTGGCGATATTGCAAAACAAAGCACGGGATTAAGTTATAACGATTGGTTGAACAAATTTTTATTCAAACCCTTAAACATGACAAATGCGAGTGTAGGTTATAAAGCAATGGTTGTTGATGAAGATTATGCTCATCCGCATGTCAGAGGCCGTAAAAGATGGTATACAGCAAAACTTAAAAAAAATTATTATAAAGTGGAACCCGCTGCAGGTGTAAACGCAAGTGCTTCGGACATGGTGCAATGGCTTAAAGCACAGTTAGGTCATTACCCTCATGTACTAAATGATAAGGTTCTATCCCAACAAGTTTTTACTTATACAAAAACAAAAAAAGAATTAAAACGACGTGTATGGCGAAATAAATTAAAAGAAGCCCATTATGGATTGGGTTGGCGAATTTATGATTATGCTGGCGAGAAACTGTATTATCATAGCGGTTGGGTACAAGGATATCGTGCAGATATTGTGGTACTGCCAAGGCTGAATATTGGCTTTAGTTTAATGTTAAATGCTGAAACCGGTTTAATTAATGAGCTTACTACTGAGTTTATCGATCGTGTTCTTTTAGTGTATAAAAATAAGGAAGTCGTATGAAGTTAGTATTAATGGTGCTGTGTTTCATCAGTTTGCAGTCGATGGCTGAACCTGATCAAATATTATTATTTCGCCATGCAGAAAAATTATCAGGAAAAGATCCTAGTCTCACTTTTGAGGGCCAGCAAAGAGCTAAATGGATTGCAGGTTTTGTCAGTGAACTTCAGCCAAGTATATTATTTAGCACAGATTATAACCGCACTAAAGAAACATTAGCGCCTTTGGCTAAAAAAGAAAAAATGACTGTGGTGATATATAATCCAAGGCAGTTAGATATTTTTTCTGAGAAATTAAAAAAATTGAATGGCGTTGTTGTCGTTGCAGGTCACAGCAATACGACCCCTATGTTAGCTGGTATAATTGATGGAAAAAAATATAAAAAATTTGATGAAAAACAATTTGATTTATATTTTGAAATTAATTTGGTTAATAAAGAATATATCGTAAAATTAAAAAGTATGGGACTTAATTCTGAGAAATAAAAAAGGTTAGCTTATGCTAACCCTTTGAATTAAGATTTAAAAATTACTTTCGAGGTAATTGAATCTTTTTCTCAACGCTTTGAAGGTATAAAACAACAGTGTGACCTATTGTATGTAGTTTTTCTGCACCTGTTTCACGAACAATCGCATCAAAAATAAGTTTTTTAGTTTCACGATCATCTGTCGGAACTTTTACTTTAATTAATTCGTGTATTTCAAGTGCACTTTTAATTTCAACAATTACACCTTCAGTTAGGCCGTTAGAACCTAGTAAAACTACGGGCTTAAGGCTATGTGCTTCGCCTTTTAAAAATTGCTTTTGCTTGTTTGATAATTTCATAATGTTACATTTTTCACTGGATAAAGCTTGAATTATGGGTATTCTACCGCCATCTACTGAATAATACTAATATGTTGAGTATTTTGTTAAATACTATAGTTGAGCAAAAAGATGACAAATAAGAAGCAGTCAGCCAGTTCGCAACGCTGGATGAAAGAGCATTTTGATGACCATTATGTCAATGAAGCTAAAAAAAGAGGTTTCAGATCTCGTGCTGTATTTAAGCTTGAAGAGCTGCAACAAAAAGATAAACTAATCAAAAAGGGCGATACCGTTGTTGATTTAGGTGCGGCTCCTGGAGGTTGGTCACAATATTGTGTAGAACATGCAGGTATGGACGGTACTGTGATTGCCTGTGATATTTTAGCGATGGATCCCATTGCAGGGGTAGACTTTTTGCAAGGTGACTTTAGAGATGAAGGCGTATTAAATGCACTTCTTACAAGAATCGATGGTAAAAATGTCGATTTAGTTTTATCTGATATGGCGCCAAATTTCAGTGGTAATTTATCGGTTGATCAATCTGGTTGTATGTATTTAGTTGAACTCGCTTTGGATATGTGTCATCAAGTTTTGAAAAAAAATGGAGGTTTTGCAGTTAAGGTATTTCAAGGCGCAGGCTTTGAGCAATTTGTAAAAGAAGTAAGAGCATGCTTTAAAACGGTCAAAATTAGAAAACCTGATTCGTCACGAGCACGTTCAAGAGAAGTATATATAGTAGCTACGGGCTACAAACTGTAGTACATTAAGATATTCTACTATTGGTAATTTTAATTTAATTGGAAACAAGAGGTTAACTTCTTGAGTGATATGGCAAAAAATCTAATATTATGGTTAGTCATCGCCGTTGTTTTAATGTCGGTGTTTCAAAGCTTTAATCCTGGCGGTTCTTCAGATCGTCAAATGAGCTATTCTCAATTCGTATCTGATATACGTACAAAAGCAGTACGTGAAGTTCAGGTCGATCGTACACAAGGTATCATTACTGGTATAAAAGGTAATGGTGAACGTTTTGAAGTCGTTATGCCTATGCATGATGACGATCTACTTAACGACCTTTTGAAAAATGGTGTCAACGTTGTTGGTAAACTTCCTGAGGAACAATCTTTCTTAGCAAATATCTTCATCTCTTGGTTCCCAATGTTACTCTTGATTGGTGTGTGGATTTTCTTCATGCGTCAAATGCAAGGTGGCGGTGGTAAAGGTGCGATGTCATTTGGTAAGAGTAAAGCTCGCTTGATGAGTGAAGACCAAATAAAAGTGACATTTAAAGATGTTGCGGGTTGTGATGAAGCTAAAGAAGAAGTGACCGAAATGGTTGATTTCTTACGTGACCCTGGCAAGTTTCAAAAACTTGGCGGTAATATCCCTAAAGGGGTGTTATTAGTCGGACCTCCTGGAACGGGTAAAACATTATTAGCGAAAGCTGTTGCTGGTGAAGCCAAAGTACCATTCTTTGCAATATCAGGTTCTGATTTTGTTGAAATGTTTGTTGGTGTAGGTGCATCTCGTGTTCGTGACATGTTTGAGCAAGCAAAAAAAGCATCTCCATGTATTATCTTTATTGATGAAATTGATGCCGTAGGCCGAAAACGTGGTGCTGGCATGGGCGGCGGTAATGATGAGCGAGAACAAACACTTAACCAAATGCTAGTAGAGATGGATGGTTTTGAAGGTAATGAAGGCATAATCGTTATTGCTGCTACAAACCGTCCGGATGTTCTCGATCCTGCTTTATTACGCCCTGGTCGTTTTGACCGTCAAGTAACAGTAGGTTTACCTGACATTCGTGGTCGTGAGCAAATTGTTAAAGTACATATGCGTAAAGTGCCATTAGGTGATGATGTTGAAGCCGAAGTCATCGCTCGTGGTACACCTGGATTTTCGGGTGCTGATTTAGCTAACTTAGTTAACGAAGCTGCATTGTTTGCTGCACGTAACAATAAGCGTGTTGTAAATATGACTGAATTTGATGCTGCGAAAGATAAAATCATGATGGGCGCTGAGCGCAAATCTATGGTTATGAGCGAAGAAGAGAAAGAAATGACAGCTTATCATGAAGCTGGTCATGCGATTGTTGGTCGATTAGTTCCAGATCATGATCCGGTTTACAAAGTTTCTATTATTCCTCGAGGACGTGCTCTTGGTGTCACTATGTACTTACCAGAAAAAGACCGTGTAAGTCATTCTAAGCAATTACTAGAATCTATGATCTCAAGCCTTTATGGCGGTCGTATTGCTGAAGACATTATTTATGGGTCTGAAAAAGTATCAACAGGTGCTTCAAATGATATCGAACGTGCAACAGATATTGCCCGTAAGATGGTAACGCAATGGGGCTTTAGTGAAAAACTTGGACCACTGCTTTATGCTAAAGAAGATAATGAAGCAATGTATGGCGCACCTGCTAATAGTATGTCAGCTGATACTGCACAGTTAATTGATGCAGAGATTCGCGACTTTTCTGACCGAAATTATCAGCGTGCAGTGCAAATTCTAAAAGATAATGTAGATGTGCTTCATGCGATGAAAGAATGTTTGATGAAGTACGAGACAATAGATGCGGGTCAAATAGATGACTTAATGGCAAGAAAACCTGTCAGAGAGCCTAGAGACTTACATGATCAGAAACTAAAGTCAGCAGATAAAAAATCTGAAGCCTCACAGAAACCTGAAATTAAGGATGAATCTGAAATTAAGGATGAATCTGAAATTAAGGATGAATCTGAAATTAAGGATGAATCTGAAATTAAGGATGAATCTGAAATTAAGGATGAATCTAAGCTTGATGATACAGATAAAAAATCTGTAGAATAAGTAAAATAAAAAACCCCGAGCCATCGGGGTTTTTTAATCAATCAGCTAAGCACTTTTATTAAGATCACTATGTGGCATATTTTGTTCTAGTGACAATAAGTTTATCCACATCCAGCTGACTTAATAATAGCAAAGCTAAATTAATGAAAACTTCTAATATAAAGTTAAGCCTAAACAAGTTTGATTGATAGAAGTTTTATTCGCAATGATGTGAATTATGCCTATTTTAAAACTACCCAGAGGCCGAGAACTCGATCTTAGCCAACCGCACGTAATGGCGGTTCTCAATGTTACCCCTGACTCTTTTTCAGATGGTGGAAGCCATATAACATATGATAGCGCTGTCAATAAAGCACTTGAATTACTCGACCAAGGGGCAACCATTATAGATATTGGCGGAGAATCAACTCGCCCAGGTGCACCGAATGTATCATTAGATGATGAATTAAATCGCGTAATTCCTGTCATCAAAGCATTGAGAGAGAAATCAGATTGCGTGATATCGATTGATACCAGTAAAGCTCAGGTTATGGCGCAGGCCGTAAATGCCGGTGCTGATATAATTAATGATGTTAGAGCATTACAAGAACCTGATGCGTTACAAACTGCAGCGCGTTTGAATGTCCCTGTATGCTTAATGCATATGCAAGGCCAGCCGCGTACAATGCAAAGTTCACCTCGCTATGATGATTTAATTTCTGATATAAAGAACTTTTTTACTCAAAGAATAAATGAGTGTGAAGCTCATGGCATAAATAAAAAACAAATCATATTGGACCCAGGTTTTGGTTTTGGTAAAACCTTAGCCCATAACTATGAAATCTTAAATAAAATAGATACGTTCAAAACGATGGGCTGTGAAATTTTAGCCGGTCTATCTCGTAAATCTATGATTGGAAATCTATTAAATAGAGATACTGATGAGCGATTAGCTGGATCACTCGCAGGTGCACTAATAGCGGCACAAAAAGGTGCAAGAATAATTAGAGTACATGATGTGATACAAACATCAGATGTATTAAAAGTATGGCAAGCATGTGAAAAAGGCTTAGATAATAAAGGAAAAGTGAATGTCGGATAGAAAGTATTTTGGCACCGATGGTGTACGTGGTTTAGTTGGTGAATATCCAATTACACCTAAATTTGCACTTAAACTTGGTTGGGCTGCAGGTAAAGTATTAGCTAAATCAGGAACTCAAAAAGTAATAATAGGTAAAGATACCCGAATTTCAGGTTACTTACTTGAAACGTCATTAGAATCGGGTTTAATTGCTGCGGGAATTGATGTTGTTTTATTAGGCCCAATGCCAACGCCTGCTGTGGCATATTTAACTGAAACTTTCCGTGCTGAAGCAGGGATTGTGATCAGTGCATCGCATAACCCTTATTACGATAATGGTATTAAGTTCTTTTCAAGTAAAGGTCTTAAATTAGATGATAAAGTTGAGCTTGAAATGGAAGCCATGTTAGATGAAGAAATGACATGTGTTTCATCTGAGCAACTAGGTAAAGCAAAGCGTTTAGATAATGCAGATGGTCGTTATATTGAGTTTTGTAAAAGTCAGTTCCCACAGACATTATCGTTAGACGGCCTTAAAGTTGTAGTTGATTGTGCCAATGGCGCAACATATCACATTGCACCTTCGGTATTAGAAGAGCTAGGGGCAGAAGTCATTACTTACGCATGTGAACCTGATGGCATCAATATTAATGAAAAATGTGGTGCAACTCATGTCGAAGCGTTAGTTCGCAAAGTACTCGAAACAAAGGCCGATGTTGGTATTGCATATGATGGCGATGGCGACCGTGTAATGATGGTTGATCATAAAGGTCGTGTATTTGATGGTGATGACATCGTTTATATTATTGCAAGCCAAGCTTTTGAAACTAATACATTAGGCGGCGGTGTTGTTGGCACTGTGATGTCTAATATGGGTCTAGAGAATGCATTGAAAGGAAAAGGCATACCATTTGAGCGTTCTAAAGTAGGTGATCGTTATGTTATGGAGCTACTCAAACAAAAAGGTTGGAAAATAGGCGGCGAAAGTTCAGGACATATATTGAATTTAGACCTGACATCTACCGGAGATGGCATCATTTCAAGTTTGCAAATTTTAGCTGCCATGATTGCACAAAATAAAACTTTAGAAGATTTAGGCAAAGGGTTTGTTAAATACCCTATGAATATGATCAATGTGCGTTATCCTAAAGGCACTGACCCAACAATTAATGCTCAGGTTATAGAAGCAGTTCAAGAGGTTGAAGAATTATTGGCAGGGAAAGGGCGAGTATTATTAAGAAAATCAGGAACTGAACCTGTGATTCGAGTAATGGTTGAGGCTGAACATGAAAAACAAGTTTTCGATTATTCGAAGAAAATAGCTGAAGTTGTTGAATCTGTGAGCAATCAAGACGCTTAAACTTGATAATGACTTGAAACAACGGGCGAGTCACGGTAAAATTCGCCCGCTTTATTTATTGGTAACTTAAAAAGAGGCTAAAATGGCATCACGTAAACCAATCGTAGCTGGCAATTGGAAAATGAATGGCTCAGTTGAGTTAATCACTACCATGGCAGAGACATTGAAAAGCGCGTCAAATAATAATATTGATGTACTAATTTTTCCTCCGTTCCCGCTTTTATCTAAAGCATTAGAGGCCGGCATTACAGCAGGTTCTCAAACTGTATCTCACGAAAATGCAGGCGCATTTACTGGAGAAGTAGATGCAAAGTTAGTTTCTGAACTAGGGTGTAAATATACTTTAGTTGGGCATTCTGAGCGCCGTAGTATTTATGGTGAGTCAAATGATGATGTTGCTGCTAAATTCGAAAAAGCACAACAACATAACTTAATGCCTATTCTATGTGTAGGGGAAAGTGAAGCGCAAAGAGAGCAAGGCTTAACTGAGTCTGTGGTTTCTGAGCAAATAAATGCAGTAATTAATAAATTAGGTGTAGCAGCACTTGTTAATTCTGTGATAGCATACGAACCCGTTTGGGCCATTGGTACTGGTAAAACAGCCTCCCCCGAACAAGCACAACAAGTGCACAAATTTATACGAAATGAGATCGCAGCACTAGATGCTGTTGTCGCACAAAACATTGCACTTCTATATGGTGGAAGTGTTAATGATCAAAATAGCGAATTGTTGTTTGCACAAGCAGATATAGATGGTGGTTTGATTGGTGGCGCAAGCCTAAAACCAGATGCATTTATTAATATCTGTAATAGTGCCCAAAGGAACGCATAAGATGTACGAAATATTTTTAGTAGTTTATTTAATTACCGCTTTGGCTTTAATCGGTATGGTATTAATCCAACAGGGCAAGGGCGCAGATATGGGCTCATCTTTTGGAGCTGGTGCATCTGCAACCGTATTTGGTTCAAGTGGTGCTGGTAACTTTATGACTAAAACAACAACAGTTTTAGCAAGTGTATTTTTTGTATTAAGCATCGTTTTAGGTAATTTGACTGCAAGTCAAATTAAAAAAACGGATGAATGGTCAGATTTATCAACAGTACCTGCTGTTGAAACTTTAGTTGCTCCGGGTACAGAAGATGTTCCGGCTGCTACTGAAAGTAAAGGTTCAGACGTACCTAACTAACCTTTAGAAACAAAAAAGCGGATGTGGTGGAATTGGTAGACACGCAGCCTTGAGGGGGCTGTGCTTTAGGGCGTGGGGGTTCAAGTCCCCCCATCCGCACCATTACAATAAAAAAAGCCGGTTTATTAATAAATCGGCTTTTTTGTGTCTGAAATTTAAAATAGCAAATACGACTTTAAATTATGACTATGTTTATTAATTCTATCCGAAACTCGCATCTTGAAGTGGCTTGGGTATAATACGCATAATGGTTATAAAATTTCTAGAGTCAAAAAATGACACAGTCAATTATCAATAAAATAAAATCAAGCATAGCAACTGTTCCTAACTATCCTAAGCCAGGTATCATGTTTCGCGATGTGACAACTTTAATGGCAGATCCTGCAGCTTTTAAAGCCGTTATTGATTTGTTTGCTGACAATTATAAAAACAAAGGCTTTACAAAAATTATAGGTACAGAAGCACGCGGTTTTATTTTTGGTGCTCCATTGTCATATGCTTTAGGGATCCCTTTTGTACCAGTACGTAAACCTGGAAAGTTACCAAGAGCAGTTACTAGCCAAGCTTATCAGTTAGAATATGGTGAAGATGTTTTAGAACTACATACAGATGCAATTGAAGCCGGTGATAAAGTATTATTAGTTGATGACCTATTAGCAACGGGTGGTACCATTGAAGCGACTTATAAATTAGTTGAGCGTTTAGGCGGTAAAGCAACTGATGCAGCATTTGTAGTGTCATTACCTGAGTTAGGTGGTGAAGACAAAATGAAGAACTTAGGAATTAATATATTAAAATTAGTGGAATTTGAAGGCGAATAATCAGTTTCATCTAGTGATATTAAGGGTTAATAATAAATGAGCTACCAGGTTCTTGCACGTAAATGGCGACCACAAAACTTTCATCAATTAGTTGGTCAAAACCATGTTAAACAGGCTTTAATTAATGGTCTTGAGCAGCAAAGGTTGCATCATGCATATTTATTTACTGGCACTCGCGGTGTAGGTAAAACCACGATAGCTCGCATATTTTCAAAAAGCCTTAACTGCGAACAAGGCATTACTGCGGAACCTTGTGGTGTCTGTTCTACTTGTTTGGATATCGAAGAAGGTAGGTATATAGATTTACTGGAAATTGATGCCGCTTCTAGAACTAAAGTTGAAGATACCAGAGAGATCTTAGATAACGTGCAATATGCACCTTCAAGAGGGCGATATAAAGTCTACCTCATAGATGAAGTTCATATGCTTTCTAAGCATAGTTTTAAT
>Ga0209395_1008282_pt1 | contig 10648 bp, 5 predicted proteins | sample GOMGulsemesocosm_3_FD_184635 | JGI IMG/M metagenome (GOLD analysis project Ga0209395, IMG submission 184635) | Methane-oxidizing microbial communities from mesocosms in the Gulf of Mexico - GOM9D Gulf of Mexico (SPAdes) (version 2) | ecosystem: Environmental > Aquatic > Marine > Cold seeps... | reverse complement strand
AAGTTCAACACCATTAAGAGGTTTACCAACACAAATACCACCGCCATTATCAGTAATGTCACGTGTAGTTAGTAGATCTGCGCTAGCAATTTTGGTTAGCGGCAATGATTCTGTTGCGCCATAAGAAGTTAACACAGGCACATTTTCGCTAAGTAGCTGAGTAAATGTTTCTATTGATGGTAAAGTTGCTGGTGCACCTGCTGAGATAACCCGTTTTAAGCTAGTTAATTTAAGGCTAGGCTCTACTGATGTGCCTGCCTGCCCTAACACTTCTATCAGTGCAGGGTTGGCAAATAAGTTGCTACATTGATATTTTTCAATGGCAGCAAAAATAAAGACAGGGTTTGCCTTTATTGGCTTGCTGGCATCCATATCAGGTACTATCGACGCCATACCTAACGCAGGACCAAAGAGTGAAAATAATGGAAAAGTAGCTAAATCTCTCTCCCCTGGTTGAATAGCATAATCATCTTTTAACGCGGTAATTTGTGCCTCAAACATCTTATGGCTATAGACGACGCCTTTTGGAGTACCGGTACTACCACTGGTAAATAAAATCGCTGACATGTCATCATCGCTAAGTTTAACCATCTCGAAAGGTTGCGATTGTTTTCCGCGATAACGAGCCAATAGTGCAGTTAAGTTAATACCACCAATAAGCTTGGCTACTATGGAGCTGCCACCAACGGTGAGTAGCTTTTTAACACTACCCTTACCCCAACTAAAGAGTAACCTGGCAATATGGGCCTTAGGGATACCAATAAAAGCATCGGGCTGGGACTCAATAAAACATTGTTTCAGATTTTTTATTCCCATGCCAGGATCAACTAAAATGGGCACGATACCCGCTTTAAATAAGGCGAAGGTTAAGGAAAAAAATTCGATGCTTGGTGTGACCATTAAAACAGCTTTCATGCCAGGTTTAATACCATAAGCTTGCAGCGCATTGGCTATTTCATCACTACTTTGATGCAAAGTAGCAAAGTCAATCTCACTATAACGGAGCTGTCCTAGTCGACTTTTTTGCACGGCAACAGCTAACTCATTAGGGATTGACTTAGCTGCATGGGCGAGATGCCGACATAAGTTGGCGGTATTGGGTATAGTGGACTTGTTAGACTTATCCATTGTCTCACTCATGCTAAAGCTTTCCTATTTACTTGATTTACTTAACAGGCTTTCGCTGTCAGTTAAAAAGTCACTAATCAGAGGCACAACTTCATCACTGGCATCTTCTAATATGTAGTGACCACAATCCTCAAAAGCGTGCACTTTTGCATTAGGGAATCGTTGTTGCCACTCGGCTAAGAAATGTTTATCAAAAACAAAATCTTTTAAGCCCCAGCAGATGATCATAGGTAGCTTTTTAAACTGGTCGAGACTTGCAGCGATATCCGTAACCAATTGATAGTTTCTGTCACCCTCTTTCAAAGGAATATCTTGAATAAAGCGCAAAGTGGAAATACGATTTTTCCATGAATTAAACGGCGCAACATACGCTTGGCGAATGTCTTTTGCCATCGGCTTTCTTTTTACACCAATAATTGAAGCAATACCTGAAAAGGCATTAAAGCCGCGCACAAGTACGGTACCTAAGACACTATTACGGCCTAACCAAAGTGCAGGAGGTAACTTTTTAGCTGCGGGTAAATGAAAAGCACCGGTGTTTAATACTACAATACGCTTTATGCGGTCAGGATAGCGCGCGGCATATCCCATACCAATCATTCCGCCCCAATCATGAACGATTAGGGTTATATTATCTTTAACGTTTAAGTGATCCAATAAAGCTTCTAAATCATCAATTCGATTAGCTAAAGTATAATCATAACTATCATCACCAGGTTTATCTGATAAACCACAACCAATATGGTCTGGCACAATACATTGATGATTTTCACTTAGCGCAGTCACTAGGTTACGGTAATAGAAAGACCAACTTGGGTTACCATGAACCATGACAACTGGCGAACCTTGCCCTTCATTGACATAATGATATTGATGCCCATGTCTACTAATAACATTGCGTTTAAAGGGGAATGACTTTTTAAAGCTATCACCTAAGTTATCAGCCAAGTTATCAGCCAAGTTATCACTTAGCATCTCTTGTAATTTATCTTGTGATTTTTTTTCTAACATTGTATCTGACATAACTACCACTTAAGCCCTAACATCATACAGTTTAAGCCACTACCTATGCCTAAGAAGCTAACATTATCGCCTTGCTTCAAAAAGCCTTGGTCATGGGCCATAGCCGCCGTTACCGGCAGAGATGCGGTCCCCATGTTGCCTAAGCGTTTATAGGTTGGGAATTCTTTTCCCGCTGGAATCGCTAAAGCGGTTAAAACCTGCTTTTGGTTTGCCGCGCCCACTTGGTGACAAATTACTTTATCAACTTGTTCAATGTCCCATTGGCGTTGCTCTAAAAAGTGCTCCCAAGTATCTTTGGCAAGCGCAACACCTTCTTTCAGTAAAGTAACTGCATCGGTGCGCATAAATTCACGGAATAATTGCGGCCCTACTTCTTTTAGGCCCCACTGACATAAATCATTATGTTCAGGTGCAGATAAGTGACTTGCACCTAATAATTGATGATTACGCTCAGTGCTAAGGTTTAAACTACCGTCAGTCAGTAAAACAGCAACTGCTCCTGAGCCACCGGTTAGGGTAGCTAAGGAACGAGCATAATTTTGCATGGTTGGCTCTGCCAACATATCGTCAATGGTTACATCCACAATATGACGTGCTGATTCGCATGACACAACAAGACCAGCTTTTATTTGACCAAGCTCAATTCTATTAGCAATATCTAAAATACCTGATAAAACACCTAAACAAGCGTTGCTGATATCATAAATAGCAGTGTCTTTAAGAACACCCAGCTTGGCTGCAATACGACATGCGGTTGCAGGTTCGTGTTGATCTCGACAAACACCGGTATAAACAACAGCGCCTAAATCAGCAACTGAAATGCCTGTTTCTGCCATCGTCTTTTCTGCCGCATTGATGGCACCGTCAGATAAAATATGATCTTTTGGCCACCAACGACGCTCTTCAATGCCTGTTAACGCATTTAATTGCCCCATAGGGATGCGGAATTTTTGATATAACGGGGTCAAACGAGATTCAAGCTCTACACTAGTGACCACTTCAGGGGCCAACTCATAGGCGATGCTATTAATAAAAACGCGGGAATATTTCATTTAGATGATTATTGCTTATTGTGCTGAGTTAATCTTTGCACCTGATGCAACAATGCTGTTAATAACATTGCGCAATACTAACAAGTGAGTTAACTAATATTAATTATTTACGACTATGGGGCGCCATTTGAGCAAGAATATGCCAATGATTCAACCAAAATATGATTTATCGATAATCTAATGCGCGTTTCGTTGAATTTGTCATCTTGTTATACATAGTCTAAATCAAAAAGGCTCTCAATTTGAGAGCCTTAAATTTTCTACATGTAAACATCAAAACGTTATCTTGCTGGGTTGCTCTGTTGAGCCTCTGCTCGCACAATTTTGCTCGCGCTACGATGTAACAACATTAACATTAATAGACCTAGTATTAAATAAGAAACACTACCACTACTCTCTTGTTCAGGGGTCACATCAAGTGAGATTGTTTCATTATCAACGACGGCAATACCGCCAGGATCATCAATCACACCATTAGCAATACCATCAGCATCATTAACACCGCCATCTTCGATTAATAATTTTAAGCAATTATCACCGACATTTAAACCTGCTTGATACAGTTCACTGTGAGGGGCTGGACAAACGCCATTTACATCCCCACTGGTGGCAAGCCCATTGTTACTATCCTCTGAAAAATCTGCCCATATTTGTGCGGCATTAATTTTTCTATAAACAGAATAAGGCTCGATAGCACTAGCAAGCGGCAAAACGATGGCAACTGATCGCCCAAATGGCATTATGTTGTGAATTTCAAAATCAAAATAGCCCAAACTATTTATTAAACTGTCTGCCTCAATAAGTCCCGTTTCGACTATTTCCTGTTGAGATAATAATACTCCATCGGAGTTTTGTAATAAGGCAAACTTACCCAATCGTAAATGCAGACCTGGCTCAGTTTCTGCTAATTTAACAACGGCTGAATTAACGTGTAATGGTTGTAAATATGGTATTGTTGAGTTGTCCAAATAAGCAGGTAAGCCATCTAAATCATCATCACTAAAACCTTCATCTAAATCACTAAGACCATCTCTGTCGCTATCTAAATCACGCAATGTAGGTTGGCTATCAAGTAGCGGTATAAATAACTGCTTGGTTTGAGATAACGGCTCACTGCCATTGTTCGTGGTATTACCGCTGTCAGTTACCTTAACTATGACATTAATTAGGCCTTTATTTTCTTCAGGCAAACTGACCTCTTCCGCTTGAAAGGTTAACTGTAATTGATCACCAGAGGGGATTACGCTCAAATAATCAGGCAGTTGCCAATCAATTTGATGGGTATCTTCGGTATTCGAGTCATTGATGGTTAGCACCATAGTTACCTCGCCATCATTTTTAGCAATACTTGGTACTTGTACACCCTTTTGCCAAACGGATACTTCGATATTGGGGGCTACATTACCTTCACTAACAGTGACGGTATGCTGAGCGTGAATACCTGCATTGACCGCTTGCTCAAAGCTGACAATTAACTCTTCATTGCCTTCTATTTGAAAGTCAGTATTAATAGTAATATCAATAAACCCTGCGATACCTTGAGCAATCACTACCTGACTGTCAGCTAGTTGATAGTCAGCCTCATCAACATTACCACTAATGACTAAAGGTATTGTCACAGGATATGCGGGTGCATTACCTGATAAGACAACTTCAACTCGCGCAACACCACCTTCAGCGACTGTTTGGCCTGAGGAAAAGTTAACTAAAGGGTGAATATTTAACACCTGTTTCACCGTCTCAACATTTCCAGCTTTATCAACCGCGCGCCACTCAATCGGTACTAGCCCTGAGCTAACATTTTTATCACCCGTTTCAAAACCAAGTGCCGTTAATCCACAGCAGTTTTCTCCATCTAAACCATCATTAACTGAAATATTGGTCAACTCGATTAATCTTTCTATATTGAGTCGAGTGAATGTATGATCAGCATTAATGTGCACGGCCTGTGGCGGAGTAATAATAGGCGCATAATCATCTAATAATGGGTGACTGCCCGCTAATGCTTCAGCTGCATTAGATACACCATCAAAATCGGTATCTAAGAGCGCATCATCACTATTAAGTGGATCAAAGTTATATTCCTTTTCGAACTCATCACTCATACCGTCGGCATCATCATCTAAATCGGCATTATTACCCACTAGATCACCATCGGTATCAAGGTGTTCATTAACATCTAATGGTAGTTGGTCTTCAAAGTCTACATAGCCATCGCCATCATCGTCACTATCAAATACATTGCCTAATCCATCACCATCGGTATCTAGTGTTTCCACAGGGTTATTTGGAAAAGCATCGTCAAAATCTCTAATACCATCATTATCATCATCGCTGTCTGCGTTATCGCCAATGCCATCGTTATCAGCATCGAACGATTCTGTACTATCGAGCGGGAATAAATCGTCACTATCTAAATCACCGTCACCATCTTTATCAGTATCTTCATTATTACCTATACCATCACCATCAGTATCAAACCATTCAAGTGGTTTAGTAGGAAAAGCATCTATTGCATCAGCAAAGCCATCATTATCATCATCACTGTCGCTGTTATCACCTATACCATCACCATCGGTATCATACTGCTCACTGGCATCTAAAGGATAACGGTCATCGGCATCCAAAACACCATCACCGTCGGCATCACCATCAGCATTATTGCCGGTACCATCACCATCAATATCTAACCATTCATTAGTATCTAATGGGAAGGCATCACTACCATCAACGATACCGTCATTATCATCATCACTATCAGCATTATTGCCTATGCCATCACCATCAGTGTCTAACCATTCATTAGGATCTAATGGAAAGGCATCTAGTGCATCAATGACACCATCACCAACGCCGCTACTTGCATGGGTATCATCATCATCATCTGGGGTAGAACCACCTGAGTTTGGCAGACCATCACCATCAGTATCCGTAGTCGCTAACATTTCAAAGGGGAAAGCATCATTGCCACTGTATACAGGATCTAAGGTGTCGTTATAATTACCTGAAGAAAAATTACCATTACTTATGCCATCACCATCAATATCAGGGTCGCTTCTATCACCAATACCATCACCGTCGAGATCTTTTTGTTCACTGTTATCTAATGGAAAGTCATCGGTTAAATCTGGCTCATTATCACCATCATCATCACTATCAACGAAATTACCAATGCCATCGCCATCGGTATCAATATATTCTGACGCCGTAAAGGGAAAAGCGTCATTACCAGTAAAAACGGTATCTAGTGGGTCATTATAGTTACCTGAAGTAAATGGACCATTAGTTACACCATCACCATCAATATCATTATCACTTTTATCTCCTAAACCATCGCCATCGGCATCATTTTGCTCACTAGCAAGAAAAGGAAAGGCATCAACAGTATTGATAACACCGTCACCATCAACATCATTGTCGCTATTATCACCAATGTTATCACCATCTAAGTCAAGGTGCTCAAGTGGGTCTAATGGAAAGATATCTAGACCGTCTTGTACCCCATCACCATCATCATCATCGTCGGCATTATTACCAATATTATCATTATCAGTATCGACCGTTTCACTAGCATCAAGTGGTAAATCATCAAGGGTATCAGCAACACCATCGCCGTCATCATCAAGGTCGGTATTGTTACCTATACCATTACCATCAGTATCAAACCATTCAGTAATATCATAAGGGAAAACATCAAGGGTATTAACAATGCCGTCAGCATCAATATCAGGGTCTTGGGAGTCACCAATGCCATCGCCATCTAAATCGGCATTGGTATTAAAATCTAACGGAAAAGCGTCAACACCATCGTTTACGCCATCATTATCATCATCTAAATCGGCATTATTGCCAATACCATCAAGATCAGTATCTAGCCATTCTAATGGGTCAAGTGGAAATTTATCATAAGCATCAATGACACCATCACCAATACCTGTATTTGCATGGGTATCATCATCTGGATCTTGATTGTTACCAATACCATCAAGGTCAGTATCTAAACTTTCGAGTATATCTAGTGGAAAGACATCCAGTAGGTCTGGTACGCCATCACTATCATCATCAGTATCGGCATTATTTCCTAAGCCATCATTATCAGTATCTAGCCATTCACTTGGGTCTTTAGGCAAAGGATCTGTAAGGTTTAACGCGCCATCATTATCTTGGTCGGGATCAATGCTATTAACTAGGCCATCACCATCTAGATCATTATCGCTGTTATTACCAGTACCATCACCATCGGTATCAATCCATTCTAATGGGTCGTTGGGAAAAACATCGACGTTATCATCATAGCCATCACCATCTGTATCAACAGCAAAAACGCTGCTACTAATAATAAGTGTAAGTATGCTTAAATATTTAAAGCAACGTATTTTATACTTCAACACACGCTTCTCCAAAGGAAGGGGCTGCCTATCAAGCAGGTATTAATATCAAGAGTCCCTAGTATGTGACTAGGTGACATGTATAGTTATAAGTTTAGCTAAATAAACTGGATTTACCGATAGCTAATTATCGGCGGATTAACTAAAAACTTAACCAATTTAGTGTTACTAAAAAGTAACACTAGTAAGAAAATTGACGCCCAAAGCGATAATTAAAACCAATAAATAAAGTACTGATGCTGCCAAATTCGGAGTAACTAGGGTAGTGTTTAATGCCTATGTGAATGGCTGAGTTTTTAGTAAAACTTTTTTGTAGAGTAATGGCCAATACCGGGTTTATATCACCTTGTTCGGCAAAATAAATATCCTCTCTATCAAAGTCTGGTCGAAAGACAAGCTTATGGTCGTTTAAATTCACCGCGGCGCCAATTTGAAACTCAAACATCAAGCTTTTAATAAATTTATTATATGATCTGGGGTAATATCGATAGCCGAGCATCAAATCAATATTATCTAAAGAAAAGTCAAAATCGGCTTCATCCCATGCTCCACTTATTTTATCCAAATCACTAATGGCGACATGTTCTAGGTGGGTATAGCTAATCTGCCAGTTAAAAGCTCTTTGATTAAAAAACTCATCACCAAGTGAGAGGCTGTAACCAAAGCTTTCATCTTGGTCAGCTTTATGTGCCTGTATGGAGCTTTCTATTGCATAGCTTGTGCTATGCAACATTACCATTACAAGACACAGTAATTGAGCAATAGTTTGGAATTTTTTCGCTGTCACTGTTTTACACTCCTGCCAACATTTTGTCGGTTTTTAGAGTTAACTAATAATGAGAACCAAGCAATTTTCGCACCACAAGCCTAATTAAAAAGTATTTATTTCCATCCCCAGCAATACCTTTGTTAACTAGGAGTATTCACAGAATAGAAGGCATGAAACTTTGTTTATTTAGAGATCGTAAACATTTAATGGTTGCCTTTAACTCGGGAAAGGCGGCAAAAAAATTTAGATTTAGGAGCTATTGCCGCTTTAGTTGCCACTATGTTTGCCGCTTTCCTTGAAACTACCAAGACAACTGGGTTACCGTCCTAACACTAGACCTTCTCGGCGAGGATCGGCTCCGCCAACTAATCCACCTTTAGTGACTTCAATGGCATGTAAACCACTATTTAAAGGCCTCACCATGACTTTGTGGCCTCTAGCTTCAAGCCCAGATTTCAACTTGGTAATGTCGGTACCTTGCTCGAGTGTAGTCACATAATTTCGGTTAGTTACTTTTGGTAAATTAATCGCTTGCTGCACATTAAGTTGCCAGTCTAAAACACCAATAATAGTTTGTGCTACATAGTTAATAATACGGCTACCACCTGGTGACCCAACAACTAAACGTAGTGAACTATCTTGATTAAAAATCATCATTGGAGCCATAGAGCTACGCGGCCTTTTTAATGGTTCAACACGGTTAGCAACCCACTTACCATCACGCTTTGGCGCTAGTGAAAAGTCAGTTAACTGATTGTTTAAAATAAAACCTTGCACCATTAACGCTGAACCGAAGCCATTTTCAATGCTACTGGTCATTGACACGGCATTACCTTGTTTGTCCACTACAACTAAGTGAGTAGTAGAAGGTCGTTCAATAGCATTATCATCAGCAAGCACTAATCTAGCTTGTGGATTACCAGCAAGTGCCTGTCCCATATCTCTCTTTTCATCAATTAACGAGGTACGATTAGCCAAATAATCTACGGCTAATAACCCAGTTACAGGTACACTGACAAAGTCACTATCAGCGATGTATCTATTTCTATCAGCAAACGCTAAGCGTGAGCTTTGTGTTAATAAATGTATTGCATCTAACGAATTAACTGGATATTGAGACAATTCAAATGACTGTAACTGCGCCAAAATTTGAATAACAGTGATACCACCAGAGCTTGGTGGTGCCATACCACAAACTTTATATTGGTGGTAAGGGCCACAAACAGAAGCGCGCTCTATTGCTTGATATTTCTTCATATCATTAAGACTTAATAGTCCAGGTGAAATAGAGGCATGCTGCACTTTTTCGACAATTTTTTCTGCAATCCAACCTTTATAAAAAACATCCGCACCATCATCTGCAATACTACGTAGCACTTTCGCAAGCTTTGGGTTTTTTAGGGTATCCCCCGCTTTTACGCTGATACCATTAGGCGCAAAGTAGTTTTTAATTTCGGGGAGAAGATGAATGCCAGGATTAAAATTCATGCCTAATAATTTTTCTAAGCGTTCAGAGATAATAAAACCATTGTCAGCCAGTTTAATTGCTGGTTGAAAAAGTGTTTTCCACTCTAACCTACCAAACTGTTTATGAGATTTTTCAAGCGCGGCAATTAAACCAGGTACACCAACAGATTTACCACCTACTACTGCATCAACCCAGTTTAATGGCTTGCCCTTATCATCAAGAAATAGTTCACTTGTTGCTGCTTGTGGCGCAGTTTCTCGACCATCAAAAGTTGTTAAGTGCTGCTTATTATTATCCCAGTGCAAGATAAAGCTGCCACCACCTATACCTGATGATTGTGGCTCAACTAAACTTAAAACTAATTGCGCCGCAATAGCCGCATCAACTGCACTACCTCCTTTATCTAACATCTCAAGACCGGCTTGACTTGCATAAGGGTTAGCAGCAATAACCATATATTGCTTAGATGAAACCGCTTTTTTTTGATGAAAGCCAGTTGCACCTTCAGGCTCTCGAATTTCACCTTTAGCTTGGACATTAGGCAAGAGTAGAAGTTGAGTAGTCATTAGCGCTAGCGCGCTAACACGTAATAAGAGATGAATCATCGAGTTTCCTCAAAAGAATTTAATGGTCGGGTCTAAAAGATAATTGAAATTGATTAAATTGTAGAAATTTATCCAGTAAAGGCTGATATTTACCTGCATTATCCGGATTTATAGCAAAAGAGTCGCTGCCTTCTTCCAGTAATGCTAAAGCATAACAGCTTGCCTCTAAACTTGATAAGGCATTTTTTCTCGCTACTTTTCGAATATGATACTGA
>Ga0209395_1008277_pt1 | contig 10655 bp, 9 predicted proteins | sample GOMGulsemesocosm_3_FD_184635 | JGI IMG/M metagenome (GOLD analysis project Ga0209395, IMG submission 184635) | Methane-oxidizing microbial communities from mesocosms in the Gulf of Mexico - GOM9D Gulf of Mexico (SPAdes) (version 2) | ecosystem: Environmental > Aquatic > Marine > Cold seeps... | reverse complement strand
ACTGTTTATAAATTCCTTCACCTCAGAGGACTTGTAATAAAGGATTACAACCTCAGGCTTTCCTCAATGCCAATTCAATTCCTTAATATAGAAATCATATAAGTATTATAATTTTAAAATGAGTGGTCATTTACCTTACAAATAGTAAGATAATAGCTTACTTTTTTATCAGTGCCTTTTTGTACGTTTGGGAGCAAACATTAATTCATTTCAATAACTGAAAGTAATAACGATGTCTATACGGATTCCCGTAATGAAATTTAATAGTTTATAGATAGTTTTGTTGAGGTTATTGAAGATGTGTATCACTAATTATGATGAGACAAAAATACCTGATAATAGTCATTTCAAAAAATTTAATTATTAACTAGATTTGATGAATGTAAAAATTATAATTTGAATATTTTTAGTGTTACAATATATTCAGTTACTAGTTATAATAATCCCTTCAAAAAAAAAGAATGTACTTATCTTATATTAAAGTTGAAAATTACAAAGGAATTGATATTGCAGAAACAGAATTTGACCCTAATATCAATATAATTATTGGGGAAAATGGAAGTTGTAAATCTGCTCTAATTGATGCAATAAGATTACTATACAACATAGGTGAGCCGTTAAGAGAAATATCAGTATCATCTGATGATTTTCATCAAAAAAGAATAACAACTGACGATGGGAGCCATATTGAAACAGCTACACTAATTACAATTACATATATTTTCAAAGGACTTTCTACTGCTCAAAAAGGTGCTTTTTATGAATATATGGTTATCGACCCAAATGACACGGCAGAGGATTACGCTAAAATAACAATCAATTACGAAGAAAAAGATGGGAAATATCCTCAATTTTCATACAATACAGGAGATATTGATGGTCAAAAAGCAGACTACAAAACATTTGAATTATTTCAACATTATTATTTAGGAGCATTAAGAGATAGTACTCGTGATTTATTGAGTACTCGTGGAAATGTTTTAGGAAGAGTAATTAAAAGATTCGTAAAAAGAAATGAAACAGAATCTGAGATTGAAAAGATAATGAGAGATGCAAATTCTCAGCTACTTGGAAGAAAAGAGGTCACAAATACTAGAGATGGAGTAAATAAAAATTTAGAAGGGATTTTCAAGAAATTTCTAGACAATAAAATTGGGCTTAGAATTGAAGAATCAAGAACCGAATATATTGTTAACGCAATAAAACCTTTTTTACCTCATAACAGGGAGAGTTTAAGTGAAGAAGGATTTCATCTTTGGCAAAACAGTTTAGGCCTAAATAACCTAATCTATATTGCAATTGTATTGGGAGATGTTAAAGAACAGATTGAAGATAACGAAATTCCGCATTCCGCACTTTTAATTGAAGAACCTGAAGCACATTTACATCCACAACTTCAATTAAGCTTATACAATTTTCTCACAAATGCTAACACTTCAGATAATAGTCAGTTATTCATAACGACCCATTCTCCTACTCTAACTTCAAAAGTGCCTTTAAAAAATCTAATTCTAATAGATAACAAGAAAGCTCATAAACTAGAGTTTCAATTTCAAGATAGAACAGACGAAAATATAATAGAAAGTACAACTAGAAATATTCCTTTAACGGATTCAGACTATCAATCAAGGCAAAAAAAGCTTGAACGCTATATTGACGTAACAAAATCTCAACTTTTTTACGCAAAATCAGTATTGTTTGTTGAAGGAATTTCAGAAGAACTTTTACTTTCCTCATTTACAAGATTAGACGATTATCAACTTGAAGACTATAGAGTTGAAGTAGTAAATGTAAAAGGAACATCTTTTTATCCTTTTTTATATTTATTCAATAATCGAGAAAAAAATAAAAGAATAAATAAACCGATTACAGTGCTTACAGATGATGACCGTTTTACATCTTCTAAAAAATCAGAATATAGTTTTGATAAATTAATAGAAACAAATTATTCCGTTTTAACAGAGTTAGATGATAACATTCAAAATGGAACTATAGTAACGAGAATTGCTAATCTAAACTCTGTTGCCAATAATGCTGATAACATAAAAATATTACATTCTTTTAAAACTTTAGAATATGAATTAGCTATTCACAACATCAAAGATAATCGCACGGAGCTACTTGATAATTTTCTTTTTAACTATGTCAATCAACATTTTTCAGATAAAATAGACAAAATCATTGAATACACTCAAACATTTGAAAATGATATTATGTCAGAACCTGAAAAGCGAAAAGTGGGGATTTTGTTATGGAAAATTCTACCATCAAAATCTGAATTTGCTCAAGATTTTTCGATACATATTCTTGAAAACATAGAAGAAGCAAAAGAATCTTTCATAATACCTCCATATATTCAAGAAGGGTTAACTCATTTAAGACAAGGAATATGATTTATGACTTAAATGAAGAAAGAAGTGCATATCTTCAAGCAAGGGGGAAAATCATATTAAATGCTTGCCCTGGAAGTGGTAAAACAACTACTGTTGCAAAAAAAATAATAGAGCTTGAAAACTCGGATGAAATAAATTTATATTCAGGTATTGCTTGTCTTTCTTTTACAAACTCTGCTAGAGATGAAATAAATGAAGCTTATACAAAACTAAGTGGGAAAATTTTAAGGTTTCCTAATCACGTTTCCACTATTGATAGTTTTATAAATAAATTTATAACACTTCCTTTTTACAATCTACTAAATCGAGATTTCAGTAGGCCTAAAATTCTAGACCACACAAATATTCTAGATGACATGTGGAGAGTTCAATACCCGAATAAAAAAACTGGAAAACTACAAGATGGACTTCAATATAAAATAAACCAATTCAAGGGTAGAAACGGTAGAAGTATATTTCATTCATACTTACCTAGTCAAATCAGAATAGAAACTGACAATTCATTTTCAGTAGAGGGGAACAAACCTTCAACAAGTAAAGTTGACCCTGAAGTATTTAATAACTATTGTCAGTACATAAAAGCAACTCAATTTAAAAAAGGGTTAATCTCGACTGGTGATTCAGCATATATTGCATTACACATTCTAAGAAATAATACGAAAATTTGTAAATGGTTAGCTTTAAGATTTCCTTATATAATAATTGATGAAGCTCAAGATAACTCTTTAATTCAACACGCAATTTTTGAAGAATTGTCTAAACAAGGTTTAAAAAACATAGAACTAATTGGTGACCCTTATCAAAGTCTTTATGAATGGAGAGATGCAAACCCAAATGAATTTTTAAAAAAATATAACGAAGACGATAGTTGGAATTCATTTGACTTAACAGACAATAGAAGGTCTCCTCAAAATATTATTGATGTTTTTTCCATTCTAAGAAAAGCAGATGACTCAAAAATAAATTGTGTTGACAACCCCACATTAGATAATTCAATTATTATTTATAAATATAACGAGAACAACACTCAATCCATTATTAAACACTATAAAGAACTATGTAATACAAAATCGTTTAAAAAAAACAACATCGTTGTTAAAGGTCATTCATTAATAAATAAATTGCTCGGAGAAACTACTGAAGAAAAACCTTGGAGTATTCCATTAGCAAAAGAAATTATTAGAGCAAAAAACCTCTTTTCTGGTAATGACATCAAAAATTCTATAAATGAAATACGGACTATTTCTATTAAGTTATTATATCCTGATAGTGATTTTCATCACTTAAAGGAAATTGAAAGAAACATAAAAGAAGACCATCTTTTTAATTCACTTTTATTTGAGATTCTAATAGAGCTACCAACTTTTGAGTTATCTGTTGCAGATTGGACAAATCAAACTCAAAGTTTTATGAAAGAAAAATTAGACTTAGATAATGAAGTTGACTTTAAACTAAAAACAAGGAAAACTACAACCTTTAATAAACACATCACATTAACTGAATCAATAAAAAAACATTTTAAAAAAACACATTCAGAATCTAATATTCCAATTACTACAATTCATCAAGTAAAGGGAAAAACTTTAGATTCTGTATTAATATTCTTTAACGAAAGAAAACACGTTAACAATATAAATTTTGAAGACATTTCTAACCCTGATAATAGCTTCCCTAATGAAAAGAAAAGATTAATTTATGTTGCTATGTCTAGACCGAGAAAAGTATTAGCAATGGCATTTCCAGAAACAATAAGTAATGAAATGGTTTTTGAGAAATTTGGAGCAAACATTAGAATTATAACTGAAGGGGAAATAACAGATTAGGAAACACTATAGCGTACAATAAATGAAGTACTTCTTTACCACATTATTACATGTAGATTTATTTGATTTCAATGGGGAATATTTAGAAATTATGCCTGGAATTAAAATAACAGATGATTCAAGTAAATTGGACAATTTTATAAATTCTGACATTAAACACTTATTAGGAGGAATAGAATACCAACATCTCTTGAATAGCAAAGCGGTTTTGTTTTATGAATACGAGGATGAAGATATTGAAAAGCACTTTCCCGAATATACAAATCTTGATTTACTTGGTTTGTTCCTACTTTGGATAAATGACTTTCTCAAAAATAGTTGGATTCTAAAAGATAATGCTATTGTTTGTGATAATGCATATTTAGTTGATGGGACAGAGAAAGAAAATGCGGAATGTTCGAGTCAAAGATTAAATTATATTCATTCGCTATCTGAAGGAGGAATAAGTACAACAAAATTTTCCATTAATGAGATAAAGAAAGTTATAGAAATTCATGAGAAATTTGAAAGTTATTTATCCGAAAAGGACTCTCTTTCCATTAATTTTTCGATGGCAAAAAAATACAGCCGCATTGGTCGTTTTTCTTTTTTTATTAAATATGCAAGAGAATCAAAGAATTTAGGTCATAAAATATTAAATTATTGTTCAGCTTTTGAAACTCTTTTTTCTACTGACAGCACTGAAATATCTCATAAAATTGGTGAAAGAACAGCTTTTTTTCTATCTAATGAGCACGATAAGCTCAAAACTTATAAACTGATTAAAAAAGCATATACTGTCAGAAGTAAGTTAACTCACGGAGCTAATATAGACAACAGATTAATAGAAGAATTACCATGTATTTCAAAAGAGATAGACGAAATTTTGAGAACCGTAATGAATAAAATAATTTCAAGTGATGAAATAATGTCATTATTTGAATCAAATAATGAGGTATTGAATAATTATTTTAATGAATTATTATTTAATAAATAACATGCTATCCTTTAATTTACTATTTTATTAAAAAACTATAACCTCAGAGCCTGACTTAAAAGCCGTCAACCTATCACACCAACATCACAACCCAACCACGTTACAACACGCTACCCACACACCTAATAAGCCCTTTTAACACACGTTTATACCTACGAGTAGGATAATGATGCTAAAAGAAAAAAAGATGTACCATAATAGCACATCCTTTTTTGAATTCTGTATTTATTTTAGTTGTTAACTAATCTGAACCATTATACTTTTTCACCATTACTTATTATCAAAGCATCAAATGTATATTCACTTTCTGATAAGTAACACAAGTCCATCTTTAAGCCATTCGCAAATTGAAATAGTACACCATATGGTGTATCCGTATAACCATATATTAATTCTACACTGATTATTTCACTATTCACTCTTTTATTCCAAAACTGATTATTAGACACTTCTAATAAACCATTAGGTAATTTCTCTTTTTTTATTTTTTCCATTTTAACAGTAAAATTCTCACTATTTGGATAAAAACTAATTATTTCACCATTTGAAAAAACTAGAAAAACTACCCCATCAGCTTCTTGCCATCTTATATTTTCTGGAATGTATTCTAAATCGCTTTCAAAAAACAAACGAAAACATTTAATAATATGTTTACCTCTTATTTTTTTGAAAGTTCTTTCGTTATCCTTAATAAATTGTTTATTCATACTCTTACCCGTTAATAAATGTATCAAATTCTTCTGTCTCTTTTATTAATCTAACCCCTTGTTTTGTATCTGGATTAATAATATCAATAACTTCTATTCCTTGCTGATTTCTTGTTGGAGTTATACTCTTCTTAGGAGAATCCATTACCTCTTTAATAACTTTATTTACACTCTCTTGATTTGCTTTCAACCCTTGATAAGCAGTATCTCCTCTTCCTATTTTTTTATCTAATGCTTGAACTCCTCTGCGGGTTTTTCCTTTTTTAATCCTAGAAGCACTAGCTATAATATCATCTGTAGATTTAGAAATTGTTACAGCTACATCATCCATTTTTTTAACAACTTGCTTAGCTATTTTACTTTTAGCTACGCCTTGTATTACTGGACCAGCTTCAGTTAATAATCCACCAGAAGCAATACTTATAACTCCATCAGTTGCAAAACCAACAGCACTTTCCTTTAACTCTTGTTCTACCGTATATAATGGAACAATTCCGTTTGTTTGCAATGTTTTTACATCATAATAACCCGTACCATCTGGTTCTTCAAAAACTCCTGGGAATGCTGTTGAAGGAACTAATCTAACACCATTATAGACTATAGCACCATAACCTAACCCAAGATTTACAGCTTTATTACCATAATCGATTGCTGGGTCAAAAAATATTTCTTTAATGACTTTATTTTGAGCGTCACTAATATCATTAACATCTGGTTGCTTTTTTCCAGTAGCATGCTCAGCTAATTGATTGTATAAGAACCATTTTTCTTCTTGTCCTTCTCTTTCTACAAAAGCAATTACCTTATTACCACTAAAACTATATGGTGTATAATGAGGATATTGTTTAAATAATGGGTCAACTGCAAAAAACCTACCCACTCTTGGGTCATGCATTCTAAACTTATAATTTAAGCTATTCCCTTCACCTTTAATTTCGTCATCTTTTTCTTGTCCTTGGAACCCGTAACGGTAGGCTGTGCTTGATGCAGACCTATTAGGTACGGTCATACCGAACGGCCATTAATCATTATATATAAGAACGTCTGGGAGTAAATGTAATAATATTTTGTTAACCAATAACCTCATGCCTTCCTATCCAGTGCCCACTGTACCCAACACATAAACACCACCACAAACCCCTTCAGCCTCGCCCTAACAGCCACTCTAACCAATCAGATGATAGTTGCCTAAAAAAGAGAAAGACAGCCCGATAAGGACTGCCTTAGGTTGTTGTTTAGATAATAAGAATTTTATAGTAAAGTTATTAAACCAAAAATATTCGCAGTACCTAAAATAAGTTCAAACATAATACCTTGGATTATTTGTTTATTTGGTTTACCATCAGTAATCATACTGATAATTCTACCTATAGCAAACCCAATAAATATTAGTGATGCAACCACGAACGAAGTAAAATTTAGACTCTGAACAATTGTTCCTAATAAAATGATAATACCAGAACAGAGCATTACGGTACTTACTCCCTTCATTTCATTTAATAAATCTGTGTCATTTTCTAGTTTGATTCCAGAATTTTTTAGATAGGCTTTAATAGGATTGGTTAATCTCATTGTTCCAACAAATATTAACATTAGACCAGATAAAGAAAGAATTACGATTTTAATAATGTCCATTTTAAATTGTTTTTAATTTATATTGATGCAAATATAAAGTGGTGATGTGACAAAGGTGTGTCAAGGGTATTAATGTTTTTTTACATAATTTTCGAAATACTCTTTTAAAGTCATATCGTGTTGAGTAAATGTTTCTTCTAGAGGTATAAGTTTTATAATGTAATCGATTCTAAAAGCTCTAAAATCGTTTCTTAGCCTACAATATGCTATAAGTAAAAAGTTACCATTGATACTATAAATAGCAAATGGTTCAATATTACGTGTAGTACTATTATTTTCCGAAGAATGATATTCGATTTTAAGGAGTTGAAAATGTATAATGGCAGACTGAATCTTCATTAAGTTATCACTCGTTTTTTCTTGTTTATTATTACCTCCAAAGTATATCCTATCGGCAAGTAAATCGACATTACCCTTTTGCGAATATTTTAAAATAGATTTTATTTTTTCAATGGCACTAGAAACACTTTCTACTAGAGATAGGTCTTTGTTTTTAATTACTAACTGTTCTACTGTAATAAGAGCATTTGCTTCTTCCTCTGTAAATAATACTGGAGGAAGGTGATAACCCTCCATAATAGAATAGCCTTTGCCTTCTTCAGTTATTATGGGTATCCCCGATTTTTCTAGTGTGCGAATGTCTCGATAAATAGTACGTACACTAACATTATGTCTTTCTGCTAGATAAGTAGCAGTGACAATTCTTTTGGATTGCAATTGAGTAATAATTGCAGTTAATCTTGAAAGCCTTGGTTTTTCTTTTTCTCCCATTTATTATGTTAGTAGCTTAGATAAATTCTACTTTCAAAGTTAGTATTTCTTAATCACTTAAATTAGGTTATTCTCCTTCATCCTCCGAATTATACAATTCTTTCTTGTAAACCCATTCTGCCCCATCCTAACAGCCTATTCCTACAATCAGATGATACTTTATTAAATCTTATTCAAAGTCGGGTATAAGTGCTATTTTTGAGTAAATAATTAAGTTGGAGATATTTAATTAGTGTAACATATACGATTGTTGAGTACAATTCCCAAAAAAACACCGAAAATGTTGAATGAAATTAAAAGATTAGAGTACAAAGGGAAAGTTGTATTTCATAAAATGAAAATTACTTCGCCTAAACGAGAACTGAAACCAACTCAAAAAAATGAAGCTTGTTTTGTCTTTATTAATGATGGGGATTTTTCAGTTAGAACGCCTAATCAATTTTTATCATTTAATAAAAGCAAAGGCTTTCTTGCAAAGTGTCAGAATTTTTTCATTGAAACATCTAGAAAACAAAGAGATTTATCAAAGGAAATGGAGTTTATTGGTGTTTTTATATTTCCAGAGCAAGTGGAAGAAATAATGGATATTAACTTATCAAACTCTAATCATAAAGTAAACTTTAACATCAAAAAAATAGACATTGACGCATTATTTACTTCATATAAAAACTCCATTAATCTATTATTAGATAATCCAGAAATTGCAGATGAGGATATGATAAAACTGAAATTAAAGGAAATTATTATTCTACTATCCAAATCTCAAAATTTATCGGTTTTAGATTTTTTAACGTCCATTTTTAATTTAAACCAAACAGAATTCACTTCAATCATAAAAAATAATACCTACTCAAACTTGAGTATTAAAGATTTTGCGCTTTTATGCAATATGAGTCTCTCCTCTTTTAAAAGAAAGTTCACTAAAGTCTATTCAGAGAGTCCAAGAAAGTATATAAAAAGAATGAAATTAGAAAAGGCAACAAAACTTCTTTTAAATACAGATTTACTAATTTCTGAAATCGCTTACGATTCTGGTTTTGATACTATTTCTTCTTTTAATCGTTCTTTCAAACTTCACCTTAAAGTATCACCTACAGAATATCGTTTGAGCCAAATTGCATAGGTTTTGGACTTTTTCGCTAATACTAAATAGAATACAATTCTGACCTTTGTATATCTATTAATTAAAAAATCAATTCAAGATGGAAAATAAACCAAAATTAATTATTACTGCAATTCCAAATCCCGAGAATATGCAAGAAATGCAATCGTATTTAGAGAAAGCTGGGCCTTTTGCTCCAAAATATGGAGGAGTATTTATTAAACGTTATAAAACCCTTAAACATTTAGTTGGGGAAAACGGTGTAGAATTGATGTCCATTTTTGAATTCCCAGATGTTCAATCTATTGAAAATATGATGAATGATGAAGAGTATAAAAAACTTACCGAAATTAGAGAAAAAGCATTTACAAAACTGAATATGAGAATTTGTGAAGAAATGTAATTAAAGGAAACTATATTTAACAACTGTAGAATAAGAAAAGTACATAACACGTTGTATAAGTAATGACTATTGAAGCGCAAATCTTAAAGGTTTGTGCTTTTTTAGTGCTGTTTTTTAAACGAAAAGTAGTTCTCTTAAATCACCACCACACAACCCATTCAGCCCATTCCTAAAAGCCTATATCTTCAATCAGACTAGTGTCAAAAATAAAAAAGACAGCCCGTTAGGACTGCCTTAAATTGGTTGTTTACAAAACTATTTTAGTGTATTCTAACTAATGAGGTATCTTCTATTTCCCCAAACTAAGCATTGCTATTTACTGAATCGACCCATTTTTTATTGTTAGAATACATTTCACTGGCACAAATGACATAATTGTTACCAGCTCATAAACTAGATACTAAAATACATCAACTAAACCCACTTCACAATACCCATAAATTGGTATTTCCATATCACTATTTATAGCGAGACAACAACCTCATGCCCTCCTTACCAGCATCCCGTGTACCCACACATCATCCACATTAATCTTTATTTCATCTCTAATTATATTTCATAAAAGCTTATCTAAAGTCGGATATAATTGCTATATTTAAGTAAATATATCCAGTTGTTATGGGTAATTTCTAGCATTTTTTTTGATATGAGAATAACTAAAGATTATCTTTCTATAGATTAACTTAACAAAATTCATAACTATGAAAAGCTTACTACGTTTTATTGGCTGTTCCTTGGTGATTTCAGTTGCGATTTCTTGCGGTAATAATACAAAAGAGCAAGACGAAAATCATACACACCCTCATGACCAGGTTAAAGAGACATTTTCGATTGAAGGTTTGGTA
>Ga0209395_1008274_pt1 | contig 10661 bp, 7 predicted proteins | sample GOMGulsemesocosm_3_FD_184635 | JGI IMG/M metagenome (GOLD analysis project Ga0209395, IMG submission 184635) | Methane-oxidizing microbial communities from mesocosms in the Gulf of Mexico - GOM9D Gulf of Mexico (SPAdes) (version 2) | ecosystem: Environmental > Aquatic > Marine > Cold seeps... | reverse complement strand
TATTAATGATTGCAGGAGGCTTTGATAAGGAGAAAGCAGAGCGATACCTCAATGAAGGTACCGTTGATTTGATCGCATTCGGACGCCCCTTTATTTCAAATCCCGATCTGGTCAAGCGGATGAAACACGACTGGCCTTTTGCACAAGCCGATCGTGCTATCTTCTATGGGGGCGATCAGCGTGGTTACACCGATTTCCCCAATTATACGGTAGAAACAGCAGCAGTCAGTGAGCAAGCTTCATCAGTTTAAATCACTAAATCATTTAACCAAAAGTGCCTTTACGTGCTTCTTGCAATAAGAAATCAACCGTATAGCGAGTCTTCGGCAGAAGATGGCTGCTCTTCGGCCAAAGAAGATAAATTGGCACTTCGTATCCCGCGTGTTGTGTTAACACCTCAATTAACTCACCACGACTAAGGTGATCTTCAATTAACCATCGTGGTAACTGGCTAAGTCCCTGCCCTGCTAATGTCGCTTCAAGTATTGCATCACCATCGCCATATTCATGCCCAACGGGCGGCGTATACAGACGTGTGCTGCCGTCTGGCTCTTTTAAACGCCACACCACAGCCTGTTCATGACGAAACCCCAGAACACATTTATGTTGTTGAACGTCTTCAATGGTTTTTGGATTACCGTGACGTGCTAGGTAAGTTGGTGCAGCGCAAATAACTAATTTTTGCGTAGTGAGCGATCTTACAATTAATTCACTACTGTGTTTCAATTCACCTATCCGAACCACAAAATCAATGCCGTCTTCGATTAAATCAACAAAACGTTCACTGAATGTAATCGACAGTGAGAGTGATGGATGACGCTCACTAATTTCTAGTAATAAAGGCATAATCAACTTCCGACCAAAAGCGGCTGGAAGATCGACTCGGAGTCGTCCTGACGGACTCTCAATATGCTGCGTTAATACCGATTCAGCATGCTCCATTATATTTAATGCCTCACGACAGCGACTCAAATAAAACTCTCCGTCTGCGGTTAAGCTCAAACGTCGGGTTGAACGATGAAGTAGCTTTAATCCTAATCTTTGTTCCAGACGGCTAACACTTTTTGCTACTGCAGATTTTGTCAGTCCAAGTCGCTCGGCAGCTGCGGTAAAACTGCCTAACTGTGCGGTGGTTACAAATGAGTAGAGGCCATTAAAATTATCTTTCTTTGTCATAATCAATCGGTTCGCTGATGAGTGTCATTTTTTAAAATTGTTTTTGAATTGGTATTTGCAAACCCAAATAGCACTGTACTACCGGATCCCAACAGGTTAAATAAAATAATAACGTTTTCAATAAATATCTGTGGGATTTTATGTTTAGCTTACCCTCTTTAATTGCATCGGCTTGGCGAGCGCAGTCTCTAACCGTAATAGCTGCTGTGGGGTATCTAGCCGTTAGATATTAAAAATATTCATGCTAATTTTCTTGTTCGGGTGACATTGTTTCTTTGATTTCATCACTGGTGAAGCCTTTTCGTGACAAGTAAGCATAGGCCTTTGATTTTTCTTTATAGTCTGACAAGTTGTAGCTTTTTTTGGCGAATTGATCTTTGCAGCTCTGATAAAAGTCGATATCACCAGCAAGTTCGAGTTGATATAACGTTTCTTCAAATTCACTGACATCGATAAGGCGCTGTTTTAATTCATTGAGAATTAGCGTTTGCCCTTTACCTTTGCGGTATAGCTTAAAGATTTCGGTGGCTAGTTCGGCTTTTTCAGCTTGTATAACCATTTTGCTGCGCAGCGAATCTTTTTCAGGGTGTTGTGACAGCGCCTGATCTATTTGTGGACGAGTAAAACCACGGGTTGTCATTTGGGCGTACACTTTTTCTTTGCTAATACCGTCGAATGTTATAAACCGAGACAGGAGTCGATTGCTCGCCATGTCATCGAAATTAATATCTTGTTGCTCAATGACTTGTTCTATTGCAGTTTCAATATCACTTGAAGATATTCCGCGCATTTTTAATTTGCGTTGGATGGCTGCTTTTCCTATTTCACTGCTAAATGCTGACTCGCAATAACGGATCGTAAACTCAAGGTCACTCTTTAGATAACCATGCTCGATAACTTGGGCAAGTACCTTTTCTATCCATTCAAGATTATCTGTTTTACGTTCTAGCTTGGTACGAATTTCAGCAATCGTAAAATCTTGTTGGCTTAAGTGCCAATAAGCACTATTGAATACATTATCAATGGTTTTGGCTTGTCGAAGTGGCGGGCGTTGCATAGGCAAAGTCTTAATTTAAAAGTCAGCGGCGCTAGTGTAACAGAACCCTAGCAGTATTAATAAATTGGCATATATTTGAGCATCCGTTCTTTGCCCATCGCGAACAACACGATCAATTAATACGATATTCGTGGTAAAGAAGTAAGTGTTTTTACATTTACCCTATATTTTTTCGCGCGCAACAAATTTAGTAAACCACTAAAAATGCTCTTAATTCATTTTCCACGTTCCCAAATTACTGTTGGACACTAGTGGTTCAACAGCTCAACATTCGTCGGGTATTGTTCAAGTAACTCAACAAGCTTTCTTGCACCATCGGCAGGTTTAAGCGTGGTAAGCGCTCTTCGCAAGCTTCTTATATTTTCAAGTTCCTTTGAATTTAACAGAAGCTCCTCACGGCGCGTGCTACTTTTAGCAATATCGATCGCGGGGAAAACCCGCTCATTGGCCGCTTCACGAGATAAAACGATTTCCATATTACCCGTACCCTTGAACTCTTCAAATATCACCTGATCCATCCGGCTTCCAGTATCAACGAGTATTGTTGCTAAAATGGTAAGCGAGCCGCCATTTTCAATCTTTCTTGCTGCACCAAACAGTTTTCTTGGTATTTCGAGCGCTCTAGCGTCAATGCCACCCGACATGGTACGACCGCTGCTCTTTTGATTTGCATTGTATACTCGTGAGAGCCTAGTAAGTGAGTCAATCACTATCATTACATCGTGACCTTCGCCAGCTTCTTTGCGAGCAATGTCAAGCAAGTTATTGGCGACTCGAGCATGGTGGTCATAGCTTTCATCTGTGGATGAGGCGTGTACTTGGGCCGGTACGCTGCGCTTAAAGTCTGTCACTTCTTCTGGTCGCTCATCGATGAGTAACGCATAAAGTTTTATCTCGGGATAAGCTTGACCCACCGCCTGACAAATATGTTTTAGCATGGTCGTTTTACCGGAACCTGGCGGAGCAACAACCAAACCTCGCTGCCCCATTCCGATTGGCGTGAACAAATCCATTGCGCGTGTCGAGAGTTGTTCAGAGCCTAATTCTAGGCGAATACACTGATAAGGATTGATGGCTACGCCATTTAAAAAACGTTTTTTAGGATCATCTTCAGAGACAACCTTGACCACTTCATCGACTTGTTTGGGGACCTTTGTTGTTTTCACTTTCAATTTTAATATTTTTCTTGTCATGATATCGGTCTGTAGCCCTAGGAATTTAGTATTTATTGACGGATTTACAGCAAATTTAACGCGGCTAACAGCTGATTATTTGACCGTGCAAGCTTACATTTTATGTAAAGATAGATAATAACGTATTAGAAAAAGTATAGATAAGTTTTTACGCTTATTCCCACTACACTTTTGACCCTTAAATACCTTTATTATCGGTAAAGTTAAGCAATATTTTTAACCAACAGGTCTACTAAATCCGATTTGTCACTGTCGGTAAGTGGTTCATTGTGTTTTTTAGAAATTAAAAATACGTTTTCTGAGCATTCTCCCAACGTACTAATTATCGCTGAGTGAATCGTTAGCTCCTCATTTTTAAACACACTACAAATTTTTCCTATAAACAGAGGATCGTCTAACGCGTTAATACGTAATAACGTTTTGTTTAGCTTGGGCGTCGCTAAAAATTCGACGGTAGGATCATTTTCAAAATGATTAACAAACCGTGCTTTAACCGGTTTTGGAACCGATTTTTGGCTAAGTAGCATGTCGTTAATCCGTTTTGTGATCCGCTTTAATCGAAATGCATCACTTATAGACTCACCGGTATGATCTAGGATCTTTATTATTTCTAATACGTGCTCACTTTTAGTTTTTAATATTTGAGCTTCTTTAACTCTTATTTTTAACGAGACCAGCGTATTAAACAGATCGACAAATAACATGCTTCGGTCTTTTACATACACGAGTAAGTTCGTGCAGCCATGGTTTGAGTCTTCACTTAATGACACGATTGGTTTTTCATTATTAGAACTTAAAATTGTCGTAGAAAAATCAATTAGTTCTTCAACTTGGTTCGAGCTAAAAAAGCTACTGGGTAGACTAGCCCACAGACTTTTTATCGCAGGCTCAGAAAACCCCTTGCATAACAGAGCTGTTAATGCTTCTGCTTTGTTTTCTCTGATGATTGTTCTAAGCTCAAAAACCTTTTCTATACCTTGTTTTAGCGCTTTTCTCAGTGAAAAATACAGGTCGTCTAATAAGCTCTCTTGCCACTCGTTCCACAGCTGGTCATTCGTCGCCATGATATCTGCAACAGTAAAGCAATAAAGGGCATTGAGTTTTGATTCAGTGCCCACGGCTTTGGCTATTGTCTTTATAATCTCTGGATCTTTAATGTCTTGTGTTTGAGTGGTACTGATCAACAAGTCTTGGTTTTTAACGAGCCATGTGACTAATTCATTTTCAGATTTTTTAAGTTGGTGTAGCGATGAAAATTCTTGCGCGTGTATCGCGCTTAGTTCATTGGCTTCATGTGACTGCTTGCCCGATAAGTCATGGCACAACCCAGCAATAACTAAGACGTGTTTAAAAGAGCTTGCTTTATAAAGACTATTTACAAGCACTTTATTTTCTTGGGTAGCGTTAAAACTATTTAGAAAATGAATGAGCTTACATGCGTGTTCATCAACAGTATAAGCGTTATGCATATCAAATTGCATTTGCCCTTCAATAGCTTTCCACTGCGGAAAGTACGACGCTAAGATCCCGTATCGGTGCATTAAACTGAACGCGAGTTTCAATCCGTTTGGGTGTTTTATTATTGCTAAAAATTCTTTTCTGCACTCTTGGTAGTCTTGAAACTCTCCAAGTAACCGTCTGCGGGTTTGTCTGATCAATCTCAAGGTTTCAGGTGCAATACTTCTTATTTGTTCGTTCTCAGCAATTAATCGAAATAGCCTAATAACATTTGCTTTGTTATAGAATACTTCATCATAATTTACTTGGATCATATCGTTGCAAATTGAAAATTTGTCATCAATGTTAACCGTTTTATTTTTGTTATCCGCCTGAAGTATTTCTCTTTTAAAAATATCGGCCATCATTTGATTTAACTCGCGTACCTGCGCCATTGCTCTAAAGAGCTGACGCATCATTTTTTCCACCGCGAGTTGGCCATTGTCGCCATGTCCAAACTTCATGAATTTTGCAACAGCCAATTGATGATCGAACAGTAGTCGCTCTTCTGGCCGTTTAGATACCGTGTGCAGTGCCCATCTTATGCGACAGATAAAGTCGTGTGATTCAATAAGTTCTGAATATTCGTCCGACTTTAAAAAACCGAGCGATTTCAGTGATCGGACATCGGAAACGTTAAAGTGCTTGCTGGCAACCCAAACAATAGTCTGAAAATCGCGCATACCGCCTGGGTTATTCTTAATATTAGGCTCTAGGTACAAGGTTGTGTTGTGCGCTTTTAAGTGACGATTTTCTTGCTCTGCTATCTTTTGTTCAAAAAAGGTCCGACTGGTCCAAATATCACTGTTATATAAAATGTCTAAAATGTTCACGGCATGGCTGCTAGACCCCGACAATGTTCTAATATCGAGTAAATTGGTTGCAATGGTAATGTCATGGCGTGCGGCATTAATATTGTCTTGTTCAGATCGGACGGCATAACCAATATCAACGCCAAAGTCCCACAAATGGGTCAAAAAGGTTGATAAATTTGTTTCTTGTTCAGGGGTTAACTGGTCGGTAAATATAATACAAATATCAATGTCAGATTTTGGGTGTAAGGTCGAGCGACCATAGCCCCCCACGGCATTAAGTGAAATATTAGGGGTATCAAGACGATAAAAAGACCACAACCGAGCGAGTAACTCGTCAAACAGAGCTGCTCGCTGATTTAGTAATTCCTCAATTGACGTTTCAAAAAACTGAGAATTGAGGAACGCCTCGTTGTATTCCACATATGCTTTAATTTCTGACAAATTAGATAACTCTAACTCTTTGATATTCATTTGGTTCCCTACCGTTTTTAACTCTTATTTAGTGTTAGATCCATTTAATCTATGGTCTACTTTAGCATGGTGTATCGACTCAAAACTTTGATGCTAGCCGTGTTTAGCATCAAGAAACCATTTACTTTATTTAACGTCCGCTGCGATTAATAATAATTAAAAATCGAAGATCCAATTAGGCTAAGCGCCATAATGTTTACACCAATAACGAAGTATTACTGTGCCGTTAAATTATGTGTTTCGGCTTTAATTCGGTATGAATGAATAGGAGGGCTGTAACAATAAAATGATACTAGAGGTGAGTCTTTTTAGAACTTTGAACACAAAGTTAACCCTGTTTTTTGTCAAAATAAAAACAACACTATACTTTGTACTCTAACTAATTAAAAGGTCTTCTTAAGATAGATTGGAGTTAACTGAGTATTGTGGCTTTAATTTTTATTGTTTCAGACGTTCATGTTTGAAATATTTAACTGGCTTGCCAAACTACCCTACAAGCCATATGTGCTGCTGCTTACTTTGCCACAGTCGTGTTTATTGAGTGATATTAAGCGCTATCAAACACGTCGATTAGTCGCTAATTATAGTATTAACACCAAATTTAATGTTGAGTTTAAAGTAACTATAATTGTTCGATCTCGAAGTAATGTTGTACTAATACCAAATGCCTCGCGGCTATTTTAGATAAATTACTTTTAGCGAGTTAGTGGACACAACACAGAGTAATGAAGAGGCTTTCGACGAGTACAAGAATCAACGGTTTGGCAAAGATGAAACACGCATAATAATAAAACCGAGATTCGATGAGTGTAAATTTTGAACGCATTTTCGCACCTGAAAGGTACGATAAAGTAGCCACTAATTCTTTTAGTTTTAATCATAATAAAACGGAGCATTAAGGTTCTCGCTATACGCTGTTACGCGATAGCGAGATTGGCAGCAAAGATGGGACACGCATAAAAATACAATTGATATTCAATGAGTTTAAATTTCAAGCTCATTTGAGCACCTCAAATGTCCGGCGAAATGACCACTAATTCTTTAGTTTTAATCATAACAAACTGACTAGCTAGGTTCTCGCTATGCGCTGTTACGCGATAGCGAGATTGGAGTTCATAACATTGAGCTAATTTTGATCGCGGCCAATCTGCCTTATCTTTACTCTAGAGAATACAGTGTGCGTTTAGCTTATTGCCATCAAGATCACGAAAATATGCCGCATAAAATCCTTCGCCACGTAACCCCGGCGCTCCTTCATCGACTCCGCCCAGCTCAAGTGCTGTATGATGAAGTTCTTGAACTTGCTCTTGAGTCTTTGCCCTTAGAGCGATCATGACTCCATTTCCAACGCTGGCGGCTTTTCCGTCGGCCGGTAAATGAATCGAGAACATTGCCCCGTCATTTGAGTTGCCCCACGCTATATAATCATTAGCTTCCATAACACGAGAAGCGCCAACTAATTTCAGAAGGGCATCATAAAATTTTGCAGAATCCTCTAGCCTATCTGTACCTACTGTCGTATATCCAATCATTTTAAAATCCTTGTTTATTGTGTATTTTCAATAACTATAACGGATTGTGAAAACGCAATAAATGTACAATAATAACAACCAATCTTGCAAAAATGACAACAGGACAATCGATGGATTGGAACTCAATGAAAATATTTTTAGCCATCGCTGAAAGTGAAAGTCTTATGGCGGCATCTAAAATTCTTAGCCTAAGCCATTCCACTGTATTTCGACGTTTAAATAGTTTTGAAGATAAAATTGGCGGACGGTTATTTGAACGTATTGATGGAAAATATGAGCTAACTGAACTTGGCGATGAACTACTAACGTTATCAAAACCGGTGTCAATTTCCTTTGACGATATTGAGAGGCATATTATTGGAAAAGATATGAAACCTCATGGCTGCGTTAAAATGACAGCACCTACGAGTTTTGCATACTATTATCTACCAAAGCACATGAACACTTTTAATAAGCTATATCCTGAAATTCAGATAGAGTTGCTGACCTCTAATCAGGAAGTAAATATGACGACCCGCCAAGCCGATATTGCGATTCGTGTAACCGCTTCCCCCCCTGAGCATCTTGTTGGACGTAAGGTTAAAGAAATTCAGTGGTCAGTCTATGGGAGTAAACATTACTTACGAAAAAATGGCCAACCAAAAGCACTTCACGACTTATCAGAACACCATTTAATTGGGGCTTCAAATAATTTAAAAAACTTAGCTGCTTTTTCTTGGATGGATAAAAATCATCAAGACAAGATTATTACGCGAAGTGATGATCTAGTAACAATGTCTCATCTTGCGGGTGCCGATCTAGGCCTAGCCATTCTGCCAGATGACTTAAAGCATTCACACATTGAACGTCTATTCACTTTCAAGCCAGCAAAGACCAATAAGCTATGGATATTAACTCACCCAGATCTTCGCAAAGTAGAAAGAATTAAAATCGTTATGAAGTTTTTTTCTGAAGCACTTAGTAATGAAGTAAAGATAGGGAACGAACAATAATAAAGATAACATTCAACCAGTTGTATCTTGAAACGCATTTTAGCACCTGAAAAGTAGCGGCGTAATACAGACTAATTTCTTTTGTTTTAATCATAATAAAACTGACCATCAAGTTTATCGATATCACGTTGTGGGCACATGATTTGATTATCAGGAATAATATCTCTATTTAGTCGGCTATTTCACTATAAAGCTTGCCTATAACAGCGTAGGATCAAGCTCCTTTAGATAAACACTAGGTTTGCACTCACGTGCACTAACATAAAAAATTATGCAACTAACAGAAAAACCATCACTTAGTCACGCTTTACTTATTTCTATTAGCACTCCACAGTTTAAAGGTGATGAGGCCACTGAATCACTTGCAGAACTTGCGCGTTTAGTGACTACCCTAGGTTTTAAAGTCGTCGGCACGCAATCGCAAAAGCAAACTTCAACCCAAAAGGTTAACGTATTGGGGGAAGGAAAGCTGGTTGAAATAGCACGCTTGACCGGTAACAAAGGGGTGGTTGACGACAATTCTGACGGTCAATACACATTAGATGACACGCCATTGGCTGAAATTCCTTCTGACAACCTGCCGTTTGACTGTGCTGATGTGGTGGTATTTGATTGTGATTTAACCCCCTCTCAGCTACGTAACCTAGAGAACCAATTAGGCGTAGAGGTCTTTGATCGTACTGGTATTATCATTGAAATATTTAGTCGCCATGCCCGCACCAAAACAGCGAAATTACAAGTTGAAATTGCTCGCCTTAATTATGTCGCGCCACGACTTCGTGAAACATCATGTGGTGACAGAGAGCGTCAAATGGGTAAAGGCGCTGGCGAAACAACGCTAGAGCTAAACCGGCGTAAAGTGCGCGACCAATTAGCCGAACTAAAGCGCGAGTTGGTCAGTGTTCAGGATGAAATGAAAGGCCGACGTACCCTACGTTCTGATCTTTTTAGTGTCGCTTTAGTGGGTTATACCAATGCAGGCAAGTCATCTATGATGCGAGCAATTACCGGTAGCGATGTGGAAGGCGAAAACAAACTTTTTGCGACGCTTGATACCACGGTTCGTGCGCTGTATCCAGCCACTCAACCTCGAGTATTAGTGTCAGACACTGTCGGTTTTATTAAAAAATTACCGCACGACTTAGTTGCTTCATTCCATTCTACCTTAGCTGAAGCGCAAGATGCTTCATTACTGTTATATGTCGTAGATGCCTCGGATCCTTCATTTCGTGCGCAGCTCGATGTAGTTCATGAAGTATTGGGTGAAGTTGGTGTTCAGGACAGTAAAAAATTATTGGTACTAAACAAGTCAGATCAACTAAGTGTTGAGCAACAACACGCATTAATGGCAGAGTTTCCTGATGCCATGATGACCTCAACGCGTAATCCGGATGATGTTCGTAAATTGCATCAATATATTATTGAGGTGACACAGCAGGATATGATCGAAGAAGAGATCCTTGTTCCTTATACTGCAAAAGGTATTGTTGGTGAAATTAGATCGAGCATGAGTGTCACTAAAGAAGAATATGAATACGAGCATGTGAAGCTTACGGTCCGCGCTAACGCGATTGATTTACAAAAATTGAAAAAGCGGATGCTCACTTTATAAAGCGTTGTGTTAGGCGCATTACTTTGTGATGCGCCTGCCTGTTGAATTAGGGAGTTAATAGAATACAAGTTAGGACCGCCATTTAATTTAGATGTCCTTAATAACCACTAAACTGACGACACCTCGAAGCGAATACAATTAACCGCGCAAGGAACGCGTAACTTAACCAATGTTCCTGATTTAACGGATATAAAATTTTAAACTCTCATTCTGTCCTTACCCTGTTATTTATGACATGTACTTTGCTGCGTGCGCTATTTTCTTTGCCCTTTCATGCTCTTTTTCAGTACAGATAAGTGACTTTATAACTGGGTTG
>Ga0209395_1008270_pt1 | contig 10662 bp, 9 predicted proteins | sample GOMGulsemesocosm_3_FD_184635 | JGI IMG/M metagenome (GOLD analysis project Ga0209395, IMG submission 184635) | Methane-oxidizing microbial communities from mesocosms in the Gulf of Mexico - GOM9D Gulf of Mexico (SPAdes) (version 2) | ecosystem: Environmental > Aquatic > Marine > Cold seeps... | reverse complement strand
GAGCACGTCATCGAAGGCATCATCCTCGCGGTGGATGCGGTGAGCAGCAGTGAGTTGTTTGCCGCCGTCTTTGTCATGGGCGGAATGGATCGCGGGGTTTTGATGTCCGATCGTCTGCTGGCGGTGGGGATGGAAATCATTGTGCCGCTGGTGGGCGGTGCCGGTTTGGCCAAGGGCACAGACCTAGAAGCCTTAACCGAGTGGATCTACCGTATGCTTATTTCGTTTATCACCGTGCCGAGTGCCCACACCGCCTCGCCCGCTGCCATGCGCAAGCTGTTGCACAAGATGCTACTGCCGCTGTTGCGTTAAGGCTTTATTGGCCTAGCTGCGCTAGCAGACTGTTGAGAAAGGTATCAGTGACAGTTTGGATGAATGGGGTGCCCGGCTCACCCAAACCCCTGAGTCTCCTCATGGCACCTATGCGTTTTTTTCATCAGCAGTGGCCGGTGATCCCGTGCTGTCACAGGGGCAGCCCTTCGAGCGGTTTTGCCAAAAAGCGTCATCGATAACAGCCTGTTAAGAGCGCACTGAATAAACCAGGACCCGTCTCCTCAACTAAACTCAATGCTGTAGCCGAAGGTTGAGGAGGGTTGGGTGTACATTGATTGGGGTCTAGAGGTAATCATGGCGGCGTCTGCCATTTACGCGGCGTTTCTGGGTTGCATTATTGGTTTAGAGCGTCAGCTGCATAGACGTGAGGCGGGTATCCGCACTTATGGTGCCGTCTCGTTGGGGGCCTGCGTGTTTGGCTTGATATCGATACACGCGGTGGGGGTCATTGATACCACTCGTTTAGCCGCACAGGTGGTGTCGGGCATTGGTTTTGTCGGCGCTGGCATCATCCTGCGTGATAAGGGCAAGACCACCGGTTTAACAACGGCCGCTACCATTTGGGCCACGGCCTCGGTAGGCCTGTCAGTGGCCTATGGCATGTTTATCCTTGCCACATTAACCGCATTGATTGTGCTCTTGCTGCTGGCAGCGAATCACCTGCCGGGCTGGGAGCGGATTCATAATCGACCCAAGCGAAAAAAATAATCGTCACCGGCGAGTATCCATACCGCTTGGCTTTTGCGTGGCATACAATGTCGGGCCTAATGTCCATGACTCTGGTTTCCTTCTATGCTCGAACAACACCATCTGGTTAAACTGGCCTCGGTTAAAATGCCGTTTGGAAAATACGGCGGCACTGTGTTGATGGACCTGCCAGAAGAATATCTGCTGTGGTTTGCCAAGAAGGGTTTCCCGGAATCGGAGTTGGGCCGCTTAATGGCGCTGTGTCTCGAGATTAAAGTCGAGGGGCTCGATGCATTGTTGGTGCCTATTCGTCAGGCACTGGCCGCAAAAGGGTAAAGCTTGCTGAGTTAGTCTATTCGGAGGTGGGGCGCGGCTGGCCAGCTGATTACACTGGTTTGCTTAGCTTGCCAGTAGAGTAACCGTATCTTTGGCTAGGTGATGGCTCGCAATCACTTCAAGCGCTGTGCTGAATAAAGCCCATTAATAATAACGAGAGAATTCTTATGTTGGATTATGTTGCCCCTGCTGAAGCCAATAGCCATATTGCCGCCAGTGTTGTGATCGATATGCCCTTAGAGCAGGCTTGGGAAAAATTACAAGATTTCTCCATAGCGCATAACTACGTGGCGGGTGTAACCAGAACAGAAATCACCACCGAAAAGAAAACCGGTCTTGGCGCCAGTCGCCGCGTCTACCTGGGCGATAAAAAATACAACAACGAGACCATCATCGAGTTCGGCAATTACAATATGCTGATGCGTCTGCACATCAAAGACAAAGAGTTGCCGCCTTTTTTAATGGCACAGTGGCGCTACGCCCTGAGCAAGGCCACCGAGAATACCACGCGTGCTACCATGACCATGAGCTACGCCACCCCTTGGGGCCTGTTTGGTACTCTGCTGAACAAGTTAGTAATCGTTGGCGCGGCGAAGAAAGCAACGGCTAAAGTGGCCAGTGGCTTCAAACACTACTATGAGACTAACGTGCCAGCAACGGATGCCGATCGCGAGCGCCTGTTGCCCGCAGTAACTGTTGAGGCGAGCTAAGCCTCTCGCGTAAGAGTATCTTGCCTGCGTGGCACTCGTACCCCCTTGCTGGGTATAGGTGACAGCACGGAAGTTGAGCAGTGAAAGGAAATAAAAAAGCCGGTATTGAGTGATCAATACCGGCTTTTTTGTTTTTCTAAACGAGTCTCTCGACGCCGTTAACAGCTGAGCGCGCTAGCCTTTAAAAGGCTTCAGTAATTGTCTTTTCTTGCGCGGCGCCGGTGGCGGCTCTGTGGCTTTAGTATGGCTTGGCTTTGGGGTGCTCTGCGTGGCGGCAACCAATTGCACTTGCAGCACCTCATCAAACAGTTCAATCACATCGCCGCTGACGATCTTCTTGCGCTTGCGGGTCTCGACCTCGCCATTGACCTTGACCAGGCCGTCGTCAATAAACAACTTGGCTTGGCCGCCACTGTTGGCCATGGATTCAAATTTAAGAATTTTGTAAAGCTCAACCGGCTCGCGGGTGATGTCGACGATTCTCATAGTGCTTGCTTCTCGGTTGTGTCGCTCGCGTTGATAACCGCGGCCTTTGGTTTGTGCTTCAGCTCATCCTGATGATGGGAGAAGTTATCGCCCTTGGCCAAGCGATCGTAAAGAATCACATTCACCGCCGCGGCAAGGTTCATACAGCCCTTGGTGGGCACGTAGATGGTTTCGCTGCAAAAATCGGTGATGTCTTTTTTCAGCGTGCCGTCTTCCGGGCCAAAAATGTAAAAGGCGCGGGCAGGGTGCTTGTAGCTGGGCAGGGGTTTGGCGCCCTCGATCAGGTCGACGGCAACGGGCACACAGCCCACTGGGATGATCTGTTTCAAGTCTTCCACGCCTATCAAGGGCAGCTCCTCAAAGATCTTCTGGGTGTCCGTATAGAACGGCTCAGCTCGGTCGTAGCGGGTGCCGGTGTAGAACACCGAGTTGACGCCGTAACAACCGGCGGCGCGCATCACCGAACCGACGTTCTCGGGGGATTTAGGGTTCTGCAGGCCAATACAGGCGTAGCTTTTCTTACTCATCGCGGGGCTCATGGTGGGCTTATCAAGAGCTCATCGTGCGCCAGTGTGTTACTGGGTCAGCGTTGGGTCGCTCAAGGGGCGTTAAAAGTGGCCGCGAGTATACGCGCTATGAGGGAAATTGTCGGTATTTTGAGCAGGGCGATTTAAGAGACAAAAGACAAACGCCCCCGAGTAGTCACAAGGTGGCAGAGTGGGTGAGCGCTCACATTATTGCGCTCGCGCTCCATTTTTTAACCTAGCTCAATGCGGCGACCATCCCTCGGCCCACAGCTCCAGCAGAAGCCGGGTTCTGGCCGGTGATCAAACGTCCGTCGGTGATCACGTGCTCCGACCAAGGGGCCTGCTTGTGATAGGCGCCAGCTTTACGGGTTAAAGCTTCTTCCAATAGGAAGGGGATATGGGGTCGGGTGCCGAAATCGATCTCCTCTTCGCGGGTAAAGGCGGTCACTGTTTTACCGGCCAGAATAGAGCTGCCACCGCTGAGGGTGATGGGCAGTAAGCCCGCTGGGCCGTGGCAAACAGAGCCGACAATGGCGCCCGCCTCGTACAGTTTAGCGGTTAGGCGTGCCACCCCTTCGTGCTCGGCCAGGTCCGACAGTAGACCAAAGCCTCCAGGATAAAATACAGCATCAAACGTTTGGCCTTCGAGCTGTGTTGCGACAATGGTGTTGTTGATTCGGCTCTGGAAGTCGTCCATCGCCAGTATTTTCTGGGTTATCTCATCATGCATGTCTTCGCCGTAAAGTGGCGCCGCGCCACCTTTAATTGAGGCTATTTCATAGTCAAACCCGGCCTCAAGAAAGGCGTGTAGAGCGTGTGTGAGCTCCGGTGTATAGGTGCCGTTGGCTTGGTCTGTGCTGCCCAGTGTGGCGTGGTTGGTAACAAGAATTAAGACTTTACTCATGTTGTGCTCCGATCGTATCGAGTGGTTTTAGGTGGCGACTGGATGCTTGCTAAGCAGCGCACCACTGGTCAATTCAGTAAGAACATCTTAGTCTCTATCTGTGGGTGCGATAATGGGCGCTCTGGTTAAATCACTGTTGCTTAGTAGCAATAATAAATGGTGATGAAAGCAGGTAGTGAGCATGGCTTTTGATGGCATTACAGAGTTTATAGCGGTCGCCGAGAGCGGTGGTTTCTCATCGGCTGCGCGTCGTTTGGGGGTATCGACTTCCCATGTCAGCCGCCGTGTGGCGAGTCTTGAGGCGGCGCTGGGTTCAGCGCTCTTGGCCAGAACCACAAGGCAGGTACGGCTGACCGACGCCGGAGAGATCTACTACCGCCGCTGTTCGGAGTTGTTGCACGGCCTGCAGGAAGCCAATGAGCTGGTCTCCAGTGAGCAGGTGAGCCTCAGTGGCACCTTGCGAGTGTCGGCTGCGGGGGAGTTTGCCGAGCGCTACGTGGCACCGGCGTTGCTGTTGTTTGCCCAGCAGCATCCGGATTTATCGGTCGACATGGACTTCAACTCACGACAGGTTAACTTTGTTGAAGAGGGCATCGACTTCTCCATCCGTTATGGCCGCCTGGATGACTCAGGTTTGGTGGCTCGCAAACTGGTGGAGCGTTCACTGGTTGCCGTGGCGAGTCCTGAGTATCTGGCGCAACATGGGCGCCCCGAACACCCACAGGCGTTATCGGGCCATCAATGTATTATTGCCAATAACGATCAGTGGTTATTTGTTAATGAGGGCGAGCCGCTTGCGGTAAGGGTCCGCGGGCGCTGGCGCAGTAACAGCTCACGCAGTTTGGTGCAGGCTTGTCAGGCGGGGTTGGGGGTGGCCTATATGCCCGCATCAAGTTTGGGGAGCGCATTGCATGATGGTTCGCTGGTGCAAATATTAGAGCCCTTTGCTTCGCGTAACATCAGCACCTGGATTGTTTACGCCAACCGTCAGTACCTGCCCGCGCGGGCACGCTTGGCGGTCACGTTTTTGTTGGAACACTTTAAAGATTGGCGGGAATAAGCCGCGCGGTTACCGGCAACTGTTTGGTTTTTAATTATTATAAAAAGGAAAGCAACATGAGTTTAAGCGTTGAAGAAATGTCCGATCGTTTTGAACTGCAAGACCTCTGTTATCGCTATGCACAGTTAATCGATGAACGTGATTTCCAGCAGTTGCACAGTGTGTTCACGCCGGACGCGCACATTGATTACAGTGCCATGGGCGGCGCTGTGGGTGGACTGGTCGATACCATTGCCTTCCTGGAGGATGCGATGACGATCTTCGCGAGCTTTCAGCACCTTAATAGTAATCTTCAGTTCTCGGTAACCGGTGATACAGCAACGGGGCGAGTGATGTGTTTTAACCCGATGGAACTGGAATTAGAAGGCGGGGAGATACACAGCTTTATGCTCGGCCTTTGGTATAACGATGAATATGTTCGTACCCCACAGGGTTGGCGTATTGCCAAGCGCAGTGAAGAGAAAAGCTGGATGCTCAATGAGCCGGATTTTATGAAACCACTGCGCTCACTCTAGAGACATCGATGGACGTATCTATAGGCCAGTCTGAGGCGCCTCAAGGTGCGCCGTTATCCTCCTGTATTGCAATCCAGAGGTTGTTTCAGGTCTCAAGGTGGCGGTTGAATTCCTCCGTCACGGTTTGGTAGGCCAGCTGAGCCGCAGCCATCAACCCTGTCAATTGATGGGGTTCGTGGCAGTACTGGATTTGATTGGCAAGCTCTTGCAGTGTCAGCGCGCCCAAGTTTGCGGCCACGCCTTTAACCGTGTGAGCCAGCTGCTGCACTTCTTTAAGGTCACAGTCGTCGACGGCTCGCTGCAGGCTAACCATACGCTCGGGCATGTCCTTCATGAACAAACCAAGCAGTATGTTGAGCCTCTCAGTCTTGCCGCCAACTCGCTTGAGGCTCGCCGCCTTATCCCATAAGACCTTAGGCGCTTCGGCTACCGTGGCGCCTAAGCCGGCCTCTGGCACCTCGGTTGGGGCTGAGGTTGGGACTGGCTGAGTCGTTCCAACCCTTTGCGGCTTCTCGCTCGGCAGCCACTTCATGAGTGTTTCCAGTAACAGCTCGGCGTCGATGGGTTTACTCAAATAATCATTCATGCCCGCCGCTAAGCATTTCTCCCTATCACCCGCCATTGCGTTAGCCGTTATGGCGATAATAGGAATGCTTTGGTAGTCGGCGCCTGCCTTGCCGGCGCGAATACGCCGAGTGGCCTCGTAACCGTCCATCTCGGGCATTTGACAGTCCATCAACACCAGATTGTAAGTCTGCTCTTGCTTGCTCGATTTGAGCATGTGCAGGGCGTCAATACCGTCGATGGCCGTATCGGCCGTAAGGCCAAGGTCTTCCAACACGCCCAGTGCTACCTGCTGATTGATGTTGTTGTCCTCCACCAGTAGCAGGCGGTAATTGCTTGACCACTGTGGCGAGACGGGCATGTATTCACGGCTGCCGGGTTCATACTGCAGCGACTGTAGATAGTGCTGGGTGACCAGTGGGGTCGCCTGCTGCAGGGCTTGTCCGCCGTCGATCAACACGGCAATCGCATTGAGCAGGTCGTTGGGGCTGACGGGTTTGGGGAAGTAAGCACTGAAACCCAGGTTGGCGAAGTATTCGGCGTCTCCACGACTGGCCATGGAGGTCATCATTACCAGCTTTAAATCATTAAAGCGGGTATCGGCTTGCAGAGTTTGGGCCAGTTGTGCGCCGTCTATACCTGGCATTTGCATATCGACGAGCGCCAGATCGAAGGGTTGCAGACTCGCCTGCTCATCGGTTGTGACCAGTATCTGCAAGGCAGCCGAGGCGCTGGCGGCTTCAACTACCTTCACTCCCCAGTGTTGCAGTTGCCCACGCAGCACTTCGCGATTGGTCGCATTGTCGTCGACAATTAAAATACGCAGCCGGTCGACGGCCACTCTCGGTACCAGCTGACACGATTGCTGGCTTGTTTGCAGGTTGATATGGAACTCAAAGCAACTGCCCTTGGCAACCCCGCTGCTGACGCTTATGCCTCCCTCCATCTGTTGACAGAGTTGCTGGCAGAGGGCAAGACCGAGACCCGTGCCACCGTACTGACGGGTGGTGGAGGCGTCTACCTGAACGAATGTCTCAAATATTTTGGCGTGCTGATCGGCGGGAATACCTATGCCCGTATCGCAGACACTGCAGGTGAAGTTCAGATTTTTTGTATCCGTTTGTTGCAGCCCTGCTCGAATGACAACTTCACCCTGCTCGGTAAACTTAATCGCATTGCTCGCAAGGTTGGTGAGTATTTGCCGCAGCCGCCCAGGGTCGCCCTTGACCATAGAATGTTGAATGTCGGTGGTGTCTAGGATTAGCTCCAGACCCTTAGCTTCAGCCCGGAAGGCCATGGTTTGGCCGAGTTCGTTGAGCAAACTGTGCAGGTTGAAATCCACGCATTCCAAGTTGAGTTGGCCAGTCTCGACCTTGGAGAAGTCGAGTATGTCATTGACCAGGGCCAGCAGTGAACCTGCACTGGATTGGGCGACCTTGGCCTTACGCAGCTGTTCTGGATTGAGCTCGCCGTTGAGTAACAGGCCGAGCATGCCGATAACCCCGTTCATCGGAGTGCGTATTTCGTGGCTCATGCAGGCGAGAAAATCAGACCTGTGGCGGTTGGCTTGCTCCAGTTCGGCGGCGTGCTTTTCCAGCCGCTGGTGGTTGTCGCCAATGATGAGGCTCTGTCGCTCAATTTCTTCCTTTTGCGTATTCAGCGCCTGATTGCTGGCGGTGAGTTGCCGCTTATCTCGCTGCAGGCGGGTAAACACTATCCACAGCACCAGAGCGAGCAGCAAAGCCATCAGCCCCAACACTAAAAAGGTGGCGCGCAGGCTCGACTGAGTTTGCGCCTGTACCTGGTTGATGGGCAGGACCACCTCGAGTACACCGCGTACATCGCCGACGCGCCAGTCATTTTTGGGGGTGGCTGGGTGGCTGTTGTGGCAGTTAACGCAGGCTTCGCGCATGCGATCGGCCACCGCGAAGCGTATCGACGGGCGCCCGTCATAGTCTTCAAAGCGGTAAAAGGGCTGTTCTGGCTTGGCATTGAGCTGTCGCCAGGCATCGCGAGCGAAGGGCTGCAGCAATCGCTGGCGTTGCTCTTGCTGGCGCCAGGGGAATGGATAGGCACTGTAGAGGAAGGATTTGGCCCCGGATTGATGGCCGCCGATGCGCTCGCCCAGCGCCATGCTCAGAGTGGCTGGCAGCGGAATGGCATTGTCCTGATGCCGATAATCATGGCTGACTTTTAGGCCGTATCGCTTTGCCACCTGCACCACCTCGGTGGTATAGAGTGTGCGGAATTCAGCCAGAGCCTGTAGGTAATGCTGGGCGCTGGTAATGGCGCTGTCTTGTGTGGCTTGTTCAGAGCTGCGGGATAAGTAGCTAAAGGCCACAAGCATCACGGTTATGCTCATCAGCGAGAGCAATAATAAAGTGTGCTTGACGATGAAGTTCAGTGGTTTTGCAAACCATCGGCTGGTGGTGTCAGGCATCGATCCGATGAACTCCAGTGGTCAGTGTGTAGCGGCGAAGTGGTATTGACTGAGCCGCCGAATGAACAGGCCGGCACGCAGCACTTGAGTATAGATGATAATACCGCGCTCTTGGCTCTTAATAGGCAACGGTAAACGAGCCAAGGTCGCTCTTTGAATTCATATGCTAACGGTAGCGTTTAAAATGAAGCTGGCTGCAGCGGCCGATAGAATGGTGAGACCCAGCCCAGCCTAACTAATTCAAGCCGTTATGAAGAGCCATCGCACCAGCTGACCCTGCTTCAGTGATTCTCTGTCCAAGCTCGACATTAAACCGGTTGTTCAACATGAAAGTTACAACCGGGGTGGGTTGTGATATCCGGCGGTAAGCCGTGAACTAAAACGCTGTTGAGCCCATGACTGCCAAGTTGGAGAGTAATGTTGCCGTTGCCTTAAAAGGTGGTGTTGTAGACGATAATGGGAAGCGAGTATGATTTTTAGCTTGCCAGAAGAGTGGGCGTTGTAGAGGTGATAATCAGGTGTTTAAGCTGCTCGTTAGAAGGGTGGTTGTTTAGGCCAAAAAAAGGGCGCCGTGTTTGGCGCCCTTTTTATTTTTAGCACTTTACCGGTGAGAAAATACTAACGGTTGGCGCCCTGGTAGAGTTCGCCATTTACCTTGGCGCTGATTTGATGTCGCCGCACGCCGTTGTTGCACTTCTGAAACGAGTCAGCGATTAGACCCTTCGTACTTGTAGTACTCGAGTCCCGAATCTTCGCCGAGGTTACACCAGCTGGTGGTGCCCAGGTACAGCTCGCCAATCACGTTGGCGCTGATTTGATGTCGCTGTACGCCGTTGTTGCACTTCTGATGCGAGTCAGCGGTTAGCCCCTTCGTACTTGTAATACTCAAGGCCGGAGTTTTTACCGAGGTTACACCAGCTGGTGGTACCAAGATAAAGCTCGCCATTTACCTTGGCGTAGTTGCGCACGCCGTTGTTACACGGATTGCCGAAACCGTCTTTGAACTTCACCGCAGCGCTTTCCGTGTCCTCAAACACCATCAGCCAGCCTTTTTTGGATTCCTCGAGAGTGTAGCCACCAGTGCTGCTGTCGGCGACGGCGTCTTCAATGATGCTCTCGTAGAGGAAGTAGGCGGGGTTGTTCTTTTTCACGTCTGTCTGGCCGAAGGGGCTTAATGGCAGGGTCATATTAAACAGGTTTAGCGCACGGTGATTCCAGAATGCGTAGTCTGTGTGTTCGAAGGTATCGAACAGACCGGAGGTTGAGTTCCAAGAACCTAAGAACAACTTACCTTCGTGCTCTACAAAGGTGAAGGTGTAGATCATGCCCTGGTGACCGAAGCCTTCATCGCCGAACAGGGGTTTCTGGCCCAGCTTATTTTTTTCCATTACAAACTGGTAACCGTCGAATGCGTCACTATTTTCGGATTTTGTGGGTTGGAAGACCCAGTCACGCTCTTTACCGTACAGCAGCTCAACCTTGTTTTTGGCCGGCGTTTCGGTGGCCAAAAGATCAGCGATCTTAATGCGGAATACCGAGGCTGCACGCCAAGTTTTCATCATGTATTCGCGGTGCGCTTCAATGTCGTCCTCGGCGTAGTCCTGCAGTTTACACAGGCTTTGGATCTGGGCCCCTCCATCTTGAGAGTCGCAGTACTTATGCATCAGCTTGTCGTAGGCGCCAGAAGTACCCTGATGGTAGGAACCAAAGTAGAGGTAGTCACCAAAGAAGGCGTTGGCGGCAAACTTGGCCCCAAAGCCGGCCACCTGATCGGCGTCGTAGTCGGTATACTTCATCACCGTCTGGTAAACCACCGGCTCTACAGTTGTGTAGCCGTTGGCAGGCATGGCATTACTCACCAGCATGGAAGCGGGTTCGCCGTAAGGGTTGTACCAAGAGCTGCTGACGAAGTGCTTTTCGGCTGTTTGTTCAGTCCCGCCTTCGGCCTCACTCTCTACCGTGAATTCACGGAAATCACCGACCACGCCGTATTTTTCAAAGCGCTCGTCAGACACAATATCAAAACCGTTGTTGAGCATACCGCCCGACAACGGGGCTTCTTTTGTGCCCACCCAGCGCAGCATGGTGTTCAAACTTTTA
>Ga0209395_1008268_pt1 | contig 10662 bp, 10 predicted proteins | sample GOMGulsemesocosm_3_FD_184635 | JGI IMG/M metagenome (GOLD analysis project Ga0209395, IMG submission 184635) | Methane-oxidizing microbial communities from mesocosms in the Gulf of Mexico - GOM9D Gulf of Mexico (SPAdes) (version 2) | ecosystem: Environmental > Aquatic > Marine > Cold seeps... | reverse complement strand
ATTTAAAAGGAGAATCTATGCGAAAAACACAGTCAAATTTGACTGATGGTGAACACTTAGAGGTAAAATAACCAAAAACCAATGCGTGAACAAGGGAGGTGTTCACGATGGTAATAATGAGCGTTCATGATCATGAGAATACGCAGGCTGTTTCAGTAGACAATTTACTTGTTCCATATGCTTTAGGTGACCATAGTGTTTTATGATTCGATTAGTTGGTTTAGGTGAGCCTATTTCATTACCAAGCATAAGCAACTATTCAAGGGGGGTATATTATAGTTAGGTCATCCAGTTTAATTGTGTAGGTCTTACTTGGCTCTGGTATTGAGTGTTTATGCTTAAGATGAGTGGTGATTTGTTGGTGTTTATCAGTGGTTGTTTTTATACTAAAATGGTAGAGGTACTTGCGGTCTTACTGGATACAAAGGGCAGGTGAAACTGGTGCAGTTCTCTACTTGCTGCTTCCATCCTCCAGTATCGCCAACAGGGTCATAAATGCACTCTTTACACTTGGCATTGATTGATTTTCTTAATGACGGCCTGTTGGGTTGCTTTGATGTTATTCGTGGTTTTGTGGTCATATTTATGGTGTTAGTAAGGTTGTATTGATCTCTTAAACGACAAAACCCACGGACTACTTGGTGTAATCACGCGGGTTTCTGTTGGTGGTGTTACTTGATTTGTTTTATTATCTAGTCATGTAACTATTGATACCTTCAGCACTTCTTTTGGTGTTAAATTTATCTTTCTCTAGGACATAAGCAACTTCGCTAAGCATAAACACCAAATTCTCAACAAGCTTTTTTCCTTCTTCATCTGCTTCTTTCATTTCTTGAGCTATCTCTGTTACGGCTTCAAGTAGTTCATAAGGACAATAAGAATCATCTGTAGTGCAATACGTCAGGCTCTCCTTACCTTCGTCAATGATTTGAATTAAGTCGCATATATATCTTGTATCAGAAAGTACAATCAAGATACGGTCATATAGACTATGAAGGTACTTATCCATATAACAGTGAGTAGCTATAAGCATTAGATCTTTATTGAATACACCGACCAAGAAAAGTAGGCGGTTTCTTATTGCGTTGTACTCTTTACTATTTGGTGTCTTGCCTTCCAGCATTCTAGCGGCGGCGAACATAGTGCTGAAGCTAGCAGCCCTCAGCACGAACAAAGAAAGTGGCAGCAGGTTTTTTAACCAGCAAATCATTCAGGTCTAAGGTTTTCTCAATATAATCATCAGCAGGGGAAGGAAAGCCAGCCGCAACTTTGCCGGAAAACAATGGGATTTCAATATAGCTAGGTGTTGCTGAAGGTAAAGAAATAGCAGAGGTATTTTCAAATAACTGCTTACGCTGGCTAAGCATCGCCTTTACTTCAGGCACCATGCTTTCTGGTACGCGAATAGCTTTAGTGGTTTCCCCATAAACGGAAGAACCTTTCTTGCGACCTGCACCAGGACGAGAGCCGCCGCGTTTAGGTTTGATTGTTTCTTTCATTAGTGGGAGCTGGCGTGAGCGAAAAAACAAAAGTGTACATTAATCATTATAAAACAATCAAGCTGTTATTTGTATAACCATATTCCGCACGTCTGCAGCTAAGGAAAGCAGGCTTAGATACTATTTTAAATTTAAGATATTGAACCCCATCACAAATTCTAAAGGTGATGATTGAATGATTGTTTAAAAAGGAGGAGTATCTAAACCACTCATTGAAGAGTACCGTTATTTTTTAAATCGTCTGACAGGTTTGTAAGGATGCAAACACTGTAAGTGACGCGGAGGAGGTTGGTTCATGTACTACTTAAAACATATCATCACAACAGCTGCATTTTTAACAACAATGAATGTCAGTGCAGATATAGTTGTACCGGATGCTGCAAACACAGCAGGTCCACAAAGTAATAATGCAAACCCAAAGGCAATGGGAAGCGCAGCACGTTTCAAAAAAGGTCAGGTCGTGGTTCAAGGTGTCCCCTCAGATTTCCCAGGGCAGACCATTATCAAAGTGTTACCTCATGCAGAATTGGTTGTTCTTGAAGCAGAGCCAGGCAAGGAACTAGCAGAAATCAAAAGGCTAAAAGGTCAAAGTAAAAAAGCTAGTCTAAACTTTATTGTTCAACAATTTGCCACTGCAACAGATACATACTATTACCCTTATCAATGGAACTTCACCACCGTTCAAGCAGAACAAGCGTGGGATATCTCTACAGGTACCGGTGTTAAGGTTGCCGTATTAGATACAGGTCTTCAACAAGGCGGTGCTGATGGTATTGGATGTGTGTTACCTGGAATAGATATCGCTTATGGTGACAATGATCCTTCTGATGGAAACGGTCATGGAACTCATGTCAGTGGTACTATTGCTCAAAAAACAAATAATATAGGCACAGCAGGACTCGCACATGGTGCATGTATTCTACCTGTTAAAGTCTTAGATGATGCAGGTAACGGTACTGATGCTGATATTGCAGAAGGGATTGCTTGGGCTATTGCCAATGGTGCAAGAGTTATCAATATGAGTTTAGGCTATCCAGCAGGATACACCTTAGATCAGTTTGTTGGTTCTGCTTCTTATAATGCAATAAATGCCGCATCAAACCAAGTAACTATCGTTGTTGCTTCAGGTAATGATGGATCAACGACAGGAATAAGCTACCCAGCTAACCACCCTGAAACAATTGCAGTTGGTGCAACGGGTTATAGTAACTTACAGTCATACCCTAATATTGCTCCCTATTCTAACCAAGGTCCAGCCCTAGACTTAGTAGCTCCCGGTGGAGATATGAGTATAGACTTGAACGGTGATGGTTATGGTGATGGGATTCTTCAAGAAACCGTTGGGTCTTCTGGCTGGGCGCACTATTTCTTTCAAGGTACATCAATGGCAACGCCTCATGTAGCTGCAGCCGCAGCGATGTTAATTGCACAAGATGAAACACTTAATAGATATGAAGTGCTTAACAAATTATCAGCAACCGCATTAGATGTCGGTACAGCAGGTAAAGACAATACTTACGGCTATGGATTAATTCAAATTTATGATGCACTAACATTAGCACCACCAGTAATAAATCAAGCACCTAATGCAGCATTCAATTACAGTTGTGATTATTTAGTTTGTGATTTCATATCAACATCTTCTGATCCAGAAGATGGCACAGTATCAGTTGCTGAATGGGCATTAAGTAACGGTACAACGATGACAACTATCAATGCTCAGCATGAATTTTTAGCAGCAGGAACCTATAATGTGGCATTAACGGTAGCGGATAGTGAAGGACTTGATGATACAGCCACACAGTCAATCACTGTAACAGCTCCACCCGTTAACCAAGCGCCTACGGCTGAATTTTCTACCAGTTGTGTGAACTTAGGTTGTACATTTACAGCTGAATCAACCGATTCCGATGGTCAGGTAACCAACCTTGTTTGGAATGTTAATGGGGTTGCTAATATCTTAAACGAAAGCACAATAAGCCATGTGTTTTCTGATTCAGGTGATTTTATAGTTTCATTAAATGCAACGGATGATGATGGTGCGCAGACCACTGTTTCAAAAACTGTAACAGTAACTGCTCCACCACCTGTTAATGAAATACCAGTTGCAGGTTTTACCTTTGACTGTACTGAATTAGTCTGCAACTTTAATTCAACGTCAACTGACCCTGACGGTTCATTAGCCACATATACCTGGAACTTTGGTGGTGCTATTGAAGCGTCAACTACCAATGTCTCTAATCCACAAATAACATTCTTAAGCAGTGGTAGTTACACGGTGGCATTAGTAGTTACTGACAATGAGGGTGCGGTAAGTGATTCAGCCTCACAATCAGTTACTGTCAATGTAACCGTTGCTCCTCCATTTGTTATACCAACAATTGATGGCATTGTGGATAATGCTAACGGAACTGCAACGCTTTCATGGAATGACAGTAACTCAACAACTACGGGCTATGACATTCAACGTAGAAAACTGAACACTCGTAAAGGTACATGGGGTAATTGGAGCATCATTGCAAATACCGATGTAACTACCTATACAGATGCAAGTGGTAAAGGTGTTTTTGGATATCAAATCAGAGCAGTGAATGCTACAGAAACTTCAGACTGGTCAGTTGCACAAGAAATTACCGTAACTAGTGTTAGCACTAAAGGCGGCGGTGGAAGCAAAGGTGGTCGTAAAACTAAATAAGCTAAAGTTATAACTTAACCCGAGAGTCTCAATGCTCATAGGAGTGTTGGGACTTTTTATCATTAACTACTAACAAATATCACTTTTAGCAGTCATTGTGCAGACTACAGATTATTGACCAATTCCTATGCACACAAACACTGTTGTGATGCTCAGAAACAGGCACTAGAGGCACAGAAATCACCAGTTTTATTTAAGGCGCTCGTTCTGAGCAATAGAAATCAGACTGCTTAGAAATCAGCAGGCCATTGCCGTGAAGTATGAAAAACAGCTAAGACCTGAATCTGGTTATTAACAACTCGATAGGGAAGAATATAGTGGGTACCTGTTAACACCAGCTCTTTTGTATTTTCAACTCGCCCAGGTCTACCTATGCTGGGGTTACCGGATAACAAAAGAACTCGCTCGTTTATCTCTGTTAACAACTTACGGGCAGCATTAACATTGTCCTCAGCAACATATTCAAATATCTCACGTAGGTCATGCCGAGCAGGCTCAGTCCAAACAATATCCATCTAGGTAGTTTCTTTACTCTGAATTAACGCATCCATTTCTTGCATAACATCAGAATGGCTAACTAATTCTCCACGGTCAGCCGCCTCAACGCCCTTCTTGACTTTATCAATCTGCCAGCTGTGTGTATCAAGATATTCCTTTATGGCTTGGTTAACTAAATAATTACGAGACCTGTCCAGAGACCCTGCTATGTCATCAAGTTTATGGATAATGTTTGAATCTGTTCTCACGGTGAATGCTAACGTGTCTGTCGTCATAGTAGTTACCTGTTGGTTCAATGTGGTTCACTAGTAATCGTACAATGATAATAACACCAGAACGGTGTTGGTAAGAAATAAACTTGAGGGGAGTATTATTGATAGCAGCACGCCTGAACTTACCTTAGTTACAAAGTAAGTCAGGCATGCGTTGAGCTAGCAAGTTTAGGCTGCCTTTTTATTAACAGTATATGGGTCAACATAGGTAATCCACTTACCATCTATTCGACCTCTCAGTTCTTTAGCATGGAAGTAATACATATCCTCATCAATATCCTCGGCAGCTAGCTTTCGAGGTGACAAGTTGGAAAAAGATAGCACCCTACCTTTTTGTACTGGCGGGCGAAAGAGTTTCAGAAATGAGACACACTCTTGTTTCCATAGCCCTTGTCAGTCACTATTGAAACAGCAAGTGCTGCGAGGTCAAGAATTCAAGATACCGATTTTGCAGCTGAGACCGCCACGCTAACACGTAATCAAATTTTGCAACAAGCAGGCACAGCAATGTTGGCACAGGCCAATCAATTGCCTCAAGGTGTGTTGTCATTGTTACAAAACTAGCACAAAGCAAGGTAGAGAAAAACGAGAGCATAAAATCATGGCAACCTCCATGGCTCAGGTTGTTCAGAAGTAATCACACTCAATCCCATTTGCTTAATTCGCTTCTCAGTGTAACCCTGTTTCAATTGGCCTATATTTTTGAACTGCTCATCACGATAAGGAATATTCTTTTTTCCTGCTTCGACTTTAAAAGCTTGGCGAGGTCGGAAGTGATGCTTTTCAAGCAGTTGATCAACGACTGTTACGCTTACTTTGTACCCTTTTTTTGTGAGATTTGCAGAAATTTCGGGGCGTGATAAATTTGTCCATTTAATCGTTTCATCCATTGGTGAGCCTGCTGTATATTCTTTAATCACCTCTAAAAAGGCTTCATTCAACCCTTCTTTTGTGTCTAAAATAAGTTTTCGCCCTGCACCCGATTGGCGAATACGAGAGCCTTCGTTAGAAAGCACGGACTTTAACTCATTCACTCCTCGTGTAATTGTTCGATCGTCACACTGTAAAATAGAGCCGATATAAGTGGCTCCACCATAGCCTAGTTTTGTTGCTTCAATAGCTGCATAACGACGACGATCTTTTTCTGAAAGGCTGTTATAAAAGTCGAGCATTTGGGATTCAATTTCTGTCGGGTAGGCTGCTATTATCATGGGGCAGTAGAATACCTGATTTATTGAGTGTGATCAAAACTATGAATGCTTAGTTTCGGAAGTTATTAAATCCTTAGTCCTAAACACAGATTTAACCCATTACCCAAACGATTAACAAGACGAACCATCTGCTTTTCTAAGCTAGAGAAAATGCATGATATTGTGATTGGGTTGTTGATAAACAAGATCGAATTTGGCAGAAATATTCATGCATAAACACACGTTTAACCCACTACCATCTGCACCACAGAAAACAGAATAAAGCAGTTTGCAGGCTAGATGTACCAAGCAAAAAAGGAAAAGGTAGATGTTAGATGAAAAGTTGGGCATAATGTTGAAAATTAAAAAATGACGGAGTGGCTTGGTTGAGCTTCTATTTGTGGGTTTTTCTACAGCGTCGTTAAGTGTCAGGGACATTAGAATGTTTTACTTATGGAATACATTGCAGAATTCTACAAAACTGAATATTCTATTTTGGCATGGATAGTTACTACCTTAATAGTAGCTGTTGCTTTTCTAACTACAATAAAAAGTGGTTATGAGTTCATTACCTGGTTTAAATCCGTAAATGCTGACAACTCTGAGAAGGTTGATTTTTCAAAGAGATCGGGGATCAAAGTATTAGGTGGAATAACCCTATTGTCTTTACTGTGGGTGAATGGTCGAAAAATCTATACGGATTACAGGAATAGTGAGAAAGTATTAAGGGTAAGTGAAAAGTCAGGGATAACCGCTCACAAGAAAACAGGAACTATACATCTTGTAGGTGAGAGTAATGGTGCACTACCTTCAAAAAAATGGGCAACAAAGAACATAGACCTTATTAGATATAGGCCCTATAGAGGTTTTGAACGTCGAATATATGAAGAGATTGCTCGAGAAGCAGTGAATCAAAGAAATGATGAAGTAGTTATTTATTCATATTTATTGGCAATTCAATCAAGTCCACTTAGTTATCATTTATATGACAAACTAACTAGGATCTATGGGCGCCGTAAAGAATACAAAAATATTCTAGAACTTCATCAATCGGCATTAAAAAACCTTAGTACTATGAAATTGAGCAAAAAAAGGTTAAAAAGAGCAACTAATGAGTTTTCATTGAGAGTAGAAAGAACCCAAAAACGGGATTTGCTTTCATGACGAGTTTTGGGCATTGTATGTCTCTTTGAGACTGCGCTTAGATGAAGAGCTAGGCGTGAGGAATTCACCCTTTTTTGGGGTGAATTTCCGTCCATCTTCTACGCTTAACATGTGGGCTATTTGGACTGTATCTAATCTTGATTTGAAGGATAAAAAACAAATTAATGATTTTTCAATGAAGTTGGCGGTAATGGGTCGAATTTGTAGATATTCTGTATAATTTGATTTCATGACCTGTTATCAAGAAGTAAGTTGCCCAAAGTGCAGCAGGATAAAAATCACAAAATCAGGAACGAATGGTTACGGAAAGCAACGTTACTATTGTCGTAATTCAGAGTGTAAAACAAAAACATTCATGCTTGATTATAACTACAAAGCCTGTGCCTATGGAATGACAGAGAAGATAGTTGAAATGGCACTTAATGGAAGTGGAATTAGGGATACAGCACGGGTGCTAAAAATCAATAAAAACACGGTTATAAATACGTTAAAAAAAAGGAAAGCAATCTCACGCAGGTGAATCCTAAATTTCAGATTGAATCAGCTTGCAGTCATGTTGAATTAATCTGTGAAGAGGCTGAGATAGATGAGCAATGGTCTTTTGTAGGAAACAAATCTAATCAACGCTGGATTTGGTATGCTGTTGAGCATTCAACCAATATTATTTTGGCTTATGTTTTTGGTAAACGAAAAGATATTGTTTTTAAGGAATTAAAAGCCTTACTAGACCCTTTGAAAATCAACCGTTTTTACACCGATGACTGGGGAGCTTATGATCGATATATTGAACCCAATAAGCACGAAGTGGGCAAAAGAAACACTCAAAACATTGAACGTAAGAATTTAAATTTAAGAACATGGATTAAACGGCTGACACGAAAAAAAATTTGTTTTTCAAGGTCAGAAAAAATGCATGATATTGTTATTGGCTTATTAATTAACAAAGTCGAATTTGGGGTGGACATTCATGCTTAACCACAATTTCGACCCACTACCGAAGTTGGCTTACCCAGTATGTTTTCTTCATGTGTCTCTAGCCATAACGGATATTTAAGCATAGCCTTGGCAAATAACCGGCTTTGTAAATGCTGTTTTAACCAGTTGTTCAAATGACTATAAGTACCCTGTTGAAACTGTTGTTTATTAACTCGAGAGTACTGCCGTACAAAAGGTAATAATGCAAAATCAAGCAAGCTGGGTGTAGAACCCATTAAAAATGGGTGTTGTGACAAGCGCTGTTCTAATGCCTGAATAAAAGGCTCACATTGCAGACGGCAGGCTTCTTCATTATCTTCATGAAAACGTCTAGCACGTTTGTAGCGTTCTAAGTTGGGTTTAAAGTGTTGGTCATTTTCATTAATAATTGCCAACATTTCAGGCAATGCTTTTGCATCTTCTGCATAAAGTAAATTGTCTGGGTCATTCAAATTAAGCGCCCATAACATAATATCCAGGCTTTCATCGATAACCTGAGTACTAGGTTCAGTGCCTAACACTAAAACGGGCACTGTGCCTTTTGGGGAAAGCGCTAACATTTCAGCCGGTTTGTTTTTCATCACAATAGCGCGAATTAATACGCTTTGTTGAGACATTAAAATGCCAAGTCTAGCACGCATTGCATAGGGACAGTTTTGCAGGGAATACAGTATGGGATGAGTCATAACGAGTGTGCTATTTACAGTCCTTTCCTATATTGGTTTCTGGTCGACAGTTCTACCATTTGATGAAGGCTTTGCGGTGCATTCTCATCACCGTTTAGGATGTTTTCAAATTGAGTCATTAATTGTGCTTTGTCTGGCTCTGCTTTAGACCCAGAACCAATGTCAGTGAGATCAATAAAAAATTCATCAAATAAATCACTAAGATCATTCACTATGTCTATATTTAAAAATTGCTCATCATTATAAAGGCTGGGGTAGCCGCCTTTTTGTTTATCAACAGCAAAAGAAATACCATTAGTATTGGTGATAGTGGTTGATTTTTCGCACTTCAGCATACAGCCATCTTCAATACTGGGTTTTTCACAACCAACAGTACGTTGGAAAAAACATTGTCTGCTGGTCATCAATAAAATAGGGTGATAAATGCTGTATATCAATTTAAAGTTATTGGGTCGTGCGATTTTTTTGATTTGTATGCGGTTAATCTCGTTTGAAATAAACGCACCAGCACAGTTTAATTCTTCCTGCAGAGTTAATAATGCGTATGAATTGGTGGTATTTAAAAAGGGGCCTGCAATCCACTCAATGCCCATTTCAAACGCTTTGTATGCAATGCCCGTGTTATTGCTGACAATATGCTTAGGACGAACCTGTTCTAAAATTCGTACCGATTCATCATAATCTTTGCCAATTAAAACCGCTGGAAACCAGGGAATTAAACGTGGATTATTCAATAAAATATCGATGTGTTTATTACAGCCTTTTTTTAAGCTTTCAGGTAATTTGAAATACACATCTGCCTGGGTTAAATCACATAAATACAGATCTTTTATGTCGGCTATTAATATTGACAGACTTGGCTTGTTAGAGAGTTTTTTATGCTTAACTAATTCGGGAATAGTGACGTGCGGAATTATTTTGTCAGAATCAGTGAGCAACAAAGTTGCTTGGTTTTTCAGCGTGCTTATTTCCTTAAACGGAAGGATCAAATTTTCATCTAGGCCCGTGCAATTAAAATCGTTAATGTCAAAATGATTGAAAGCAAAGTTTTTGAAACTTCTTTCTAAAACAGAAAGATTAAGAGGCAATTGCTGAGCAGCGCTTAGCGTGGATCCTGTTTCTATAATATGCGTTTTATCGTTATCACCTATGATGATGGTTAACCTTAATGGCTGGTTCAGTTTGCCCGTAAAAGTCAGAGAAATGCTTTGTTTGGCTGTGCTAATGTCTTTGATTTTTTCAGCAAGTTCATCACCCAAAATATTTTTTTGCTGGTAATGATTTTTCTTAACTTGCTTGATATCTTCCAATAAAACAACCTGGCTTTCTTTTACCGCATGTTTAAGGCTGTAATCACGCGGGCTGTCGATAAACATATCCTTGGTGAGGTCACCCTTTAAAAAAGAGTTAGTAAAGCTACGGTTAAAAACACGATGTAAGTTAGCGTCATCATTTTGTAACTGTCCCGACTTTTCAAAGGTGTCGATCTGTTTACGCCAAGTGTCAGTAACGGTATAGACATAGTGTGCATTTTTAATGCGACCTTCAACTTTCAGAGAGTCAACCTCTGCATCAGCCAGTGCTGGAAGATCAAAATAGGCAGAATTATCTTTTAGGTTAAGCGGGTACTGGTTGCCTGTTTCTGTGATTTCATATTCATCGCGACAGGCTTGGCTGCAACTG
>Ga0209395_1008267_pt1 | contig 10663 bp, 13 predicted proteins | sample GOMGulsemesocosm_3_FD_184635 | JGI IMG/M metagenome (GOLD analysis project Ga0209395, IMG submission 184635) | Methane-oxidizing microbial communities from mesocosms in the Gulf of Mexico - GOM9D Gulf of Mexico (SPAdes) (version 2) | ecosystem: Environmental > Aquatic > Marine > Cold seeps... | reverse complement strand
TTCAAAATCGAAAGTCCATTTTTTATTTAATTTATACTTTAGTTTTACAGCTGTCCAACTTTCTAAATCATTAGCATCATCGGTTTGTGAAAAACCATTGCTAATACATATAAAAAAAGCGAAGAGTACTATAAAAACCGAATAGTTATTTGTTGTAGTATTCATCATTTATTGTTTTAATTTACCGTCATTACTATTGAAATAAAAAATAGTCACTCTTGCAGTATCTCTTAAAAAGTCTACCTCGCCAATGGTTACTTTATTTATTATTAACCCCGTTCTTTCTTCTAAATCTTGTATTAAATCTTGATGGTTTTCTGGTTTAATATTTTCAATGTTTTCGTAGATGATGGATTTAGACTCTTCCTGTTTTAAAGCCCAGTAGCGTTCTACCCCCATAAGAATAGAAATAATGATAGTATTGGCCATCATTATTTCTGCGAAGCTCATTTTTTTATTTGCCAACGAATTGATAACAGACACTCCAATAACCACAAATAAATAGGTCATTTCTTTAATATCTATAGGGTCGGTTCGATAACGTATAATCCCAAAAATAGCGAACAGACCAAGCGCCATTCCTATATCTAATTCATATTTTTTAAGTGTAAAACACAAAAAGAATACGATGGTACTTATCAAGTAATAGGTAAACACGTAGTCCTTACGCTTAGCAGATGGGTAATAAATGAAGCGTATGATGATAGTCAAAAAGATAAAATTCATGATAAAACGAAACATCATTTTATAAAAATCATCATCAAAAAGGGGGATATTTAAAAATTCCATAAGTTATTTTTAAGCTGTTATATTATTTATTTTAATTAGTTTTTCTTTAAATCTATTGTACTTTAAACCTTCATAAATTTCGATCATTCCAATACAGTATTTACTCAAACTATACGGATTTATCTGTCTCAACTTTAACTGCTTCACTACAGGTGAACTCCGGCTAAAACGCTCTTGTTTTACTTCTATAATTACTAAATTTTCAAAATTTTTATACCGAACACTTTTTTTAAAAGAAAGATTAAAATCAATAGTTAAGCGCTCTTTTGCTGTTTTATTCACAAGAGTAACACGGTTAAACTTGTTCCAGATTATCGGTTCTAAATCGAATGTTTTTTGGGTTATACTTTCAATAAAATTCAAAGATTCCTCCGATAGCTCTTTTTCAAAATCTGCAATAGATGTTCTTGATTTTGTAGTCCTTCCTTTTCCATCCTTTTGTTTAATTTCCAGAAAGCACACGCCAGATTCTACATATTTACGAATCCTAATTTTAGTTCTGTTTATCTTTTTATTATGATGGTCGTGATAGAATTTTTTAGAAGGCGTATCAAAATACAAGGACGAATACGTCAACATTCTATGGCTGTCTATTTCAAGAACTCTATACGCACTTTGAACACTTTTTAATACTTCCAATAATTCTTTTTCATGGATTACAAACTTGGTATCCGTTCTTTTCATTAATGAAACATTCTCCATTTCACTCAAAGAAATCGATTCAAAACCATCTACTATTTGTGCTACATTTTGTTTCATATCAATATTTTTACGACCTACATCCAACTTTGAACCTATACTTTACTTTATGTTCTTACTAAGTGCCAGTTTTTTTCTATCCTAATAATTTGTTATGATTTAACTTCTTTTCCTTTTTCTGGTTGGTTTTGGAGCATTCTCCAATTCTTTCTTAGAAACATAGCCATCTTCATTAGTGTCTATTTTAGAGAAATCATCTTTCAAAGGGCCTTTCAATTCCTTTTTTGATAATTTCCCATCTTCGTTAGCATCCATTTGTTTGAAAATTTCTGTTACCGTCGGTTGCTTCTTTGGTCTTTCGTTTCTGGATTGAGCATTCGTATTTACAATTCCTAAAAGGGCTGTAAACCCAATTAAAAGACCTGTTTTTAAGATATTTACTTTCATGTTATTTGTTTATAAATTCAATAGTTTGATGACAAAATTGCAGAATAGTTTAATAGTAATTTACTGTTTTCTGTGAATAGCCATTACTTATCTATGAGCTCCTATTAACATTCAGTAAACAGTAAGTTAACAATGGTAAATACACCTTGTTTTAAGAAATTATTGATTTTAATTTTGGTAATTTGCGGTATGAATACAACAAAACGACTTATATTTCAAATACTCTTCTGGCTGTTTATCTGGGTTGTACTTTGGTCCCAACAATATTGGGATATGCCATTTATTTTTCAAAACATCAACACCTTTATTGTTCAAATACTCCTTATAATCTTCCTTATCTACTATACGGGGCCACAATTTTTATTCAAAAAAAAATATGTCTTATTTATTTTAGCCTCTTTTATTGCGATAGGGTTTCTCTCCTATTTATCCACTCATACACCACCCCCCAGAGACTTTCCAAGACCTTCTAAATTTCACCGTCCTCCAGGAGGAAGACCTCCTTCTAAGTTACTTACCCAAGCACTGCTTATATCTATTGCCTACTTCTTAGCAACAGTGATAGAATTTATAAGCTTTACTCACAAAAAAGAAGAGGAAATTATCAGGAGTAAAAACGAACATTTACAAACAGAACTAAAACTACTAAAATCTCAAATTAACCCTCATTTTTTATTCAATTCCTTGAATAATATTTATGCATTATCCGCCATAGACCCTCAAAAAACACAGGACAGTATTTGTTATTTATCGGACATGTTACGTTATGTTTTGTACGAATGTGAAAGACCCTATGTAGCCCTTCAAAAAGAAATGGATTATATAGAAAATTACATTCAATTATTCTCCTTAAAAAGCAGTAAAAAATTCCCAATTAAAACCTCTTTTAAATTATCAAAGCCAAGTGTTAAAATAGCTCCTATGGTCCTAATTCCATTTGTAGAAAATGCGTTTAAACACAGTAATATAGATAAGTTTGAAGATACTTTTATACATTTGAGCATCCATGCCGAAAAAGACAACATTGTATTTAAAATTGAAAATACATTTAAGCATTCCAATATTGCAAAAGACGGCACAGGAGGAATTGGCTTAGAGAATGTTAATAAGAGATTGGCTATATTGTACCCTCAAAAACATTCCTTAAAAATAACAAAAAAAGAAGGTGTTTTTAAGGTAACACTAAATTTAAAAACCAATGTTTAATTGCATTATTATTGACGATGAAGAATTAGCAAGAACCTTGCTAAAAGGTTATATAGAAAAATTAGCTTTTTTAACTTTAAAAGGAGATTTTGAAAACCCTTTGCATGCCATTTCTACTCTAAAAACGAACACAATTGATGTGATTTTTTTAGACATTCAAATGCCTGATTTAAAAGGCACCGACTTTGCTAAAACAATAGATTCAAAAACCAATATAATTTTCACAACCGCTTATTCGGAATATGCTTTGGAAGGGTTTGATTTAAACGCATTGGACTACTTACTAAAACCTATTAGCTTTCCACGTTTTTTGAAAGCAGTAAATAAATTAAGCGCATCCAATGAAACTTATAATGAAAAAACAATCACTATTAAATCCGGATACGATTTTCACAAATTAAAGATAAATGACATCACACATATTGAAAGTGATAATGAATATGTTGTGTTTTATACAAGTGATAAAAAAATAATGAGTCATCAAACACTTAAATCCTTAGAGAGATCATTAGATTCTACCGTTTTTATGCGTGTCCATAGATCATTTATTATTAACAAGTCTAAAGTTACCAGCTTAAGAGGAAGGTACTTGTTAGTATCTGGAAATAAAATCCCTGTAAGTGATACTTATTACGAGTCTACTAAGAAGGAATTGTTCTAGTTATTTACCTGTTTTTAAAGCTTATTTATAGGGCAAAACTTACCCCTTATTTGACTTTTGAACTAAGCTCCTTAACTTTGCGTTTCAAAACTATAGCACATGAAAAACAAAGGAGTAATCATATTAGGGAGTTCAAGGGGTAAAGGAAACACTTATAAAATAGTTACATTATTACAAAAACATACTGGTTTTGACTGCATCGATTTAAGCACAAAAAATATAGGCGCTTTTGATTACGAGTTCAAAAACAAAAAGGACGACTTTCTTCCTTTACTTAGAGATGTAGTTCAAAATTACGATACTATTATTTTTGCCACACCCGTGTATTGGTACGCTATGAGCGGCCTATTAAAAAACTTTTTTGACAGAATTACCGACTGTATAAAGATCGAAAAAGAACTAGGAAGACAACTCAGAGGTAAAAACACGGGCATGATTAGTTGTGGCTCAGGCCCTGAATTAAAAACAGGTTTTACTATGCCATTTGTAGAAAGTGCTCATTATTTAGGTATGCATTATTTAGGTGATATTCATACTTGGTTAGAAAATGATGGGATTCCTGATAAGGTGAGTGATATAGTGTTGAGGTTTTCTGCGAAATTTAAAAATCAAACTTAGAATTTCTTAATCAGAGACAATCTCAAATTAAGTATCTTTGAACTATCAAATTTCAAGAGTCATGAAACCTACTTTTAACACCTCCAAAAACCTCAACTTTCGTTCTCTTGAAAAGCAAGATTGGCCCCGTGTTTCTGAAATTTACGCACAAGGAATTGCTACAGGAAATGCCACTTTTCAACAAGAAATTCCGTCCTGGGAGGATTGGGACAGCAACCATATAAAATCGTGTAGAATCCTTGTTGAAAAAGACAATAAAACAATTGGCTGGGCAGCATTATCAGCTGTTTCCAGCAGAGAGGTTTACAAAGGTATTGCAGAAGTAAGTGTTTATATAAACCCAAAATATTCTGGACAAAAAATTGGAATTTCACTTTTACACCAACTTATACTCACAAGTGAAAAGTATGGTTTTTGGACCTTACAGGCAGGAATATTTCCAGAAAATATAGGGAGTTTAAAAATTCATAAACAATTAGGGTTTCGTACTATTGGGAAAAGAGAAAAAGTGGGAAAAATGAAGGGAATTTGGAGGGACACAGTACTAATTGAACGAAGAAGTTTAATTGTGGGAGTGGATTAGTACTTTGATAATTTTATTTTTTGAGTTTCTGAGGTTATTATAAAATTTTCTTCAAAACCGTAAAAGTTCACGATATTATTTTTTCTATTAAAACTTGGATAAAACCATCATCATTAACGTTATTTTATTTTTTTATTCATTTTTTAATGTGGCATCGCCTTGTTAAAAACCATGTCCAACAACTGCGCAATGCTCCTTTGGTCGCAGCTAAATCTCTCAGCTAACGTCACCCTAGTGAACATGAGGGGAACATATATACTGCACAAAAGACAGGCTTCGACTTAAAACAATCAATAGAACTAAATTCAATTTTTCATTACCATTTAGTATCCGCATTACTTAATTACTGCCACAGGGTTCATAACCCGGAGAATTACTGTTAATGCTAGTATCAAGTTACAAAATTAAGAATGCATAAAAAGGAGCTGATGCATCTTGAATTTGACACAGCATCTTAATTATTACCAGTAGCTATTTTCTTAATTCCAAAACTTGTAATAACTAATCCAATTGCAAATAATATCCAATATGTTAAATTAAAATTCAAATCATGAATCCATTCATAATAATGTTTTCCATTTAATTGCAAATTCAATTCATATAAATTATATAAAAAATGGAGAAAAATAGGATAAATAATATTTCTAGTTTTTATGTAAACTATACAAGCAATTATTCCGAATATAAGAGTAGGCATTAAACTTAAATAGCTCGGAAGATGAAATAAAGAAAAGTAAATACTTGAAATAACTATTGAAATAAATATAGAATACCTCTTTAATAACTTTGTGAAAATATATTTACGGAAAATAATTTCCTCAAATATTGGAGCAATTATTAAATATAAAATCATCCTTGTAATTGTTGTAGTAAGGGTCAGTTCAGAAAACTTATAAGGTTCAATTGCAAAATAACCTAACTTCATTCCAAAGTATTGAATATCCAAAAATGCTCTATTAACAAGTTTTAGCCCAATAATTACAATTATTAAGTATAAAAATATTTTTAAATTTAAACTTGTCAATTTGCTTTTCAGATTATTCAAGTTAAGTTTAATTTTAAACAACTTAATACCTATTAAATATGTTGTTAATAAAGAAGTGATTCCAATAAATATATAATAGATTGTTAGAAACTCGATATTTATATATTCTCTAAAAGACGAATCAAATATCCCTAGAAAACCAAATTCTAGAACTATTTGTATTACAAAAAGAAATAAAATTATTAAAAATGCTCTAAAGTAATTCATCTTGTATTACAGTAAATGGTTTAGTCAAAGAAAAGTTGCGTTTTAAAAATAGTAATTTTCCGATGTTTGTTGTTTAGGTTTAAAGGTACTTTAATTTTTTCCTTCAGCATATGGAACATTATTTTTATCATTGTTGTGCTGCTTTTTTTCTTTAATCAATTTTATATTTTTTATTATATTCTTTATAAAAACTTCTTGCAGGAGCAAAACTTAAACTCCCTTTATAGACTAAATTCTCCATTCTGTAAATTTGAAAATCATTTTTATAGATTGAGATTGAATCTCCAATTTTCAAATTACTCATTGAGTTAAAAATAATCTCAGCTTTATCTTTAACTATAAACCCAATGTGTCTATCTCTATTTTTTCTTTCATCGTAATTCTTGATATTTGATTGAGATAATTTAATATGAATTACTCCAAAATTATGTCCGTATCTAAATTTAGTTTTTTTAGTTACTCGACCTTGTAGATTTAGTCCGATACTTTTAATATATTCACTCTCTCTTTCATATTGTTTTTTACTATATATTGTATCGACTGTAATAAAACTCAGAATCAAAAATATTCCAATAAATAAAAATTTCAAATTCTCTTTTTTCATTGTTTTGTTAATCTTTTTTTTCTTTTTCCATCTAACCAAAGTTATCTTATAATCATAACGAGGAATGCACTACAAAGGTTAAGAATATGGAAAGTTACGGCTATTTTCCACAGTTTTCCTTTTGTTAAAAATAACGTTTTTACGTTTTAAAATCATTCTGTAATATTGAGGTTGCCAATTTTTTATATTCTGTGTTGGCACTAATTTTTAATACATTAATCTTAATTCACCTTTGTATAAATCTAAATCTAATTGAACAATTATATTTTTAGGTTTACCTTTTAAATATTCATTGAATCGTAGATGTTTGATGCTATTTCTTAGTTTTCTTCGACAGCCAAAATCATTTATGTTGTACCAGAATTTCTCCCATTTAGAATCAAAGTCATTCTCGTACCATACTTTAGATACTTTACCTCTTTTATTAATCTTGATTGAATACTCATCCACGCATACAAACTCTTCTTCCAAGTGTTTCCAATCAAGTTTTTTAATATTGTGAAAAAGAGTATCAATAACCAAGCTCCGATTGTATACATCATATAGTTCTGGCTTAACTTCATTCTTAATTTTTTCTATTTTACGTAAGATGCCATTCTTAAATTCAAAATGCTTTTCACCTTCGTATTTTGACTTATAACCTGCATGAACATAATTTATAATCCTTCCCTGAGGTGATAATAAATTACCTGAAAACCATTCAGCAAACATGCTTTTGGAATTGAATTCGTTATTTAAATATTTAAGAATTTCGGAATCTTCATTTTCTTCACACTCAAGCCCCGTAAAGACACCAGCAGTCGCAATTATTCCACATCGTTTAATTTCAACCAAAAAGAGTTTACCTTCCTTTATTTCCCATATAGCAGTATATCCTCTCAAACAAGCACTTGAGTTGCATCCTCTATCTATATTTTTTAATCCTTTTCTCTCAAGATATTGTTCCAATGGATTGGTGAAAAGTTCAACCATTCTTCCTTCGTAAATCAAATAGTCTGGAATCTGTGGAGTTATTGCATAAAGATTTAAACAGAAAATAATTGACAATAGAAGCGTAAGTGATTTAGCCATTTTTTTAATTTATCTTATAGAATTATATTATTGCCAACACCCGTATATTCACAATAGCAACGTAAAAGTTGACGGAAACTCTATTACACCAGCAGAACAGGAGTATATTTTTAAAGTTAATTTTCTAATCGCATAGCATTTACATAGTTGCCCTTCAAATATACAAAAGGCAAATAGATATGCATACATGCTATTAAAACATTTGTATATTATCTCTCTAAAATAATTACTTCGTTATCATTAAATCCAGAAGGTCTTTTTACTTGATGCTCTAATTGAATTTTAATAACATTTTTTTCAATTCTTTCGATTATTCCAATTAGAAAATTTGATGTTTCTCCAGTTTCGAAATTACGTTTTATAAAATCAATTTTGATAGGTATTTCTGAACTATCAATAATAAATGAGATAGAACCATTACTACCAAGTTCAACAATTTGCTCTCCTCCATAAGTCATTCCTGTCATTCTAAAGGATGCTGTACCATCAGCATTAAACTCAATAGATTTAATGTTTTTATCATTTGTTGTTTTCCATTTTCCAACAATATTAAAATAACTATTTGAAGGAATCTTGAAAGAAATTAAAAGAGTAGAGATTGTCAATAAAATAATAATTTTTTTCATATTTATATCTTTTTTATTGTGTTTAACAGCTTAGTACAACAAAGTTGTGTTTTGTTATTATAGCACTACTTTTACATAGTTGCATTTCAAATATACTAAAGACAATTAGATATGCATACATGCAATTAAAACAATTTTGCACCCACGTACCTACTGTATGTAATAACTTTGCAAGAAGAGGTTGTTTTATGATGGATGATGTGTTTTTAGATGTTACAATTTGATCAATCATTCGAAATAAAACATAGTTGGTTGAACAAATCCATATAAACTTTAATTATTGGCAACCGTATTTTATTCAGATGCTAATTCAATTGCCTTTTCCAGAACTTCATCACGTCCTTGTTTTAGACCGTTTATTGTTGGTTTAACCATAATATCTATTTTAATTCCTTTTCGTTGTGTTTCAGAACCATCTGGATAGAGGATTCCATTACCTGAAATAGCTGTTCTAAAACCACCCATATATTCAAATATAACTACATCACCATCAGCTCCTGCGGTTTGATTTCCAACTGTTATAACATTATCAGCAGTTTGGAAAGCCATCGCGGTAAATTCAGACCTGCTTATTGATGCCTCACTAACCAATACAATGATTTTACCTTTGAATGCTTTCTTATTTTTTCTTCCTGTGCTCAAATTCTTTTTAAATATAAATTTTCCAGGATATTCAATATTTGGGCTATAAATTTTTGTAAAATCCCTTTTCACAGAATTTAATTGTCTTGAAACTAATCTATAAATAAAAGCTGGGTAATTTCTCAAATCAATTATTATATTTTTTTTATTTTCAAAGGATTTGAAAATATCAGAAATATCTTCACCTTTTACACTTGCCATATTTATGTAGCCTATTTCATCGCTAATAGTTCTTGATTTAATTACTTTAGGATTATTCCAATAGTTAAAAGCATTAAAGTCATATCTATTCGCTTTTATTTGTTCAATTCGGCCGTCTCTGTCGATAGATAGTTTTATTTTCTCCTCGAATCCATTAAGTATCTTATTATAGATACTTTTAATTTTAATATTTGTATTAGAACCTGATACAAATTTCATATTTTTCTTTGTCACTGTATTAACATCGATGTCGTTAATTTTCAGAATTACGTCTCCCAATTTTAAATTATTAAGATTGGCAAGTGAGTCGTTATAAAAACCTGAAATAACCGCTTTATTCTCAATATGTGAAATTTTGATTGGAAGATATTTTGGTCTCTTGTCAGTAAAACTTATCCAAGCGTGAGAGTCATCTAATTTAGCAATAAGCTCTTTGATTGCGGATTGATATTCACTTTTACTTTTTGAGTTTTGAAACTTTGGAATCATTTCAATTAGAACAGCATCCCAATTTTGGTCGGTGAGGTATTTATAAGGGTAAAAATATTCTATAATATTCCAGTATTTGAACAATCCCAATAATCTGTATGCTACGTTTGGGTATTCAAAACCTGTGTACACAGGCTCGTTCGTAACTTTTATTTTACCAACACGCTCAGTAGTTACATAAAAATTTTTTTCTTGTATTCTGTTCTTTTCAACATACTCTAATTTTGAGGTAAGTGTATTAGTAAAAAGTCTCTTGTCTCCTAACCAAGTTAAATCAAAATTTTTGTCGAAATACAGTTCTTCAGAGTCGCATTTTTTACAAACATCAATTTTACCCAAACTGTCAATCCAATTAATATAAATTGTTGATAAAGATTGTTTGTCAGTAGAATTTAAAACTATTGGAAGATACTTCATAAACTCTTCATCCCAATTATATGTCCCTTTGCCAACTTCAGGGTGATAATATTTTAAAAAACCATAGATTTTTCCAAGTGATGCTAATTTTTCAGTTTCGGAAATTTCCTGTTGCGCAGTCAAATTATTAAGACTGAAAATGCTTAAAATTATAAGTAAGAATTTTTTTTTCATATTGTTGCCAACACCTGTATATCCACAATAGCAACGTAAAAATTGACACTAAATTAATTATACCAGAAGTACAGGAGTCTGTTTTAAATTTAATTTTCTAATCGTATTACATTTTCATGTATGCTCTTCAAATATACAAAAGACAAATAGATATGCATACATGTAAATAAAATATTTGTACAAC
>Ga0209395_1008261_pt1 | contig 10669 bp, 13 predicted proteins | sample GOMGulsemesocosm_3_FD_184635 | JGI IMG/M metagenome (GOLD analysis project Ga0209395, IMG submission 184635) | Methane-oxidizing microbial communities from mesocosms in the Gulf of Mexico - GOM9D Gulf of Mexico (SPAdes) (version 2) | ecosystem: Environmental > Aquatic > Marine > Cold seeps... | reverse complement strand
CCCGCTGCATGCCAGGTTGAACCGGAAGTCAGCTCTCCTTTTTCAATCAATAAAACGTCATTCCAACCCTCTTTAGTAAGGTGGTACATTAAGTTAACGCCGAGTGAGCCACCACCGATAATCACTACTTTTGCTGTTGATTGCATACTTTTAACCTCTGTGATTTAACTACAAGTGATATTTATCGGGTCATTTTGCAGGGCTGATTTGAAGCGTTTAGCGGATGCCGACTAACGTATGATCATCGCCATCAATGGCGCGGGTTGCTAAAGGGATAAGTTTACAAAGCGCAGCTAGGCTAGCCACTGCGCCATTGGGTCTAAGTACCATGAAATATCCTTTAATTATTGTTATATGAAAATTGTCGTATATATAAAATATAGTTGGATAATCAATCAATAAGCATCCATCTACAATTGATATATTTTGCTTTTGCTATTAGATTAACTAATGCAAATTACTTCTAATAATCCTTGTTGGTGCACATGGCGAGACGTCTTCCCCCTCTTAATAGTTTAAAAGCATTCGAAGCGGTTGCCCGTAAACTAAGTTTTACCCTGGCGGCTAATGAATTAAATGTTACACAGGCAGCCGTTAGCCATCAGGTAAAATCACTTGAGCAATACTTGCAGTTAAATCTATTTATACGCGAACCGCGTAAATTACAGTTGACTAAAGCGGGTAATAAACTGCTACTGGAGCTAAGTCCGTGTTTTGATCAGATGGAAGCGAGTATTTTACATTTACTCCCCCAACAAAAGCGCCAGAGCATCAAGGTCCGAATGGGCTCAGCCTTCGCCTCTAAATGGATGTCACCACGTCTACCTGAATTTAGCCAACTGCATCCCGATATAGAACTGCTGTTTAACTACTCACAGTCAGTGGCAGACTTTAAACAGACTGACATCGATATGTGCATTACATTTGGCAGCGGTAACTGGCCTGGGGTGATAGCTTACCCACTGCTTTCGCTAGACTTTTTCCCTGTATGCAGCCCTGACTTTATTCGCAATCACGGGCCTATCAAAACCCCTGCACAACTGCATGATCTACCGCTGTTACACGACATTAATTATTACTGTTGGAGCCGCTGGTTAACTCAAGTCGGTGCCACTGAGGTAAATTCTAACCGTGGTAGCATCCTCGATGACAGTAATGTATTGATGCAAGCCGCTATAGACGGTCAAGGTATTGCCATGGGGTCGAATGCTTTAATTTATGATCACTTAGCCTCTGGCCAATTAATAAGGTTATTTGATCAGGCGTTTCACAGCGAATGGGCATATTATTTGTTGACAGCTAAAAATAAAAACATCAGCACAAGTCTGGCAGCATTTCGGGATTGGGTTTTAAGCTTCTCAGAGCCCACTGGAGATTAAAGCCTCTAGTCTGCTGGCAGTATCAGCGATCAAATAATAGAAACTGGACTCGTAGGATACAATAAAAACGACTACCGCAGCGGTATCTTCTGGTTTGCATATACGCCTTTAAGCCCGGCCCAGGGCTGCCACTTCTCACTCCTGCCCCACTAAGTCCAATTTGATATTACATGCAGAGCGTAGTCAGGTTTTACAAACCCAGAACATACGGCATCACAGCGTATACCCTGACCAAGCTATAAAGCTGATAGCCGCGCCAATAGTTCACATAGCTACAGCTAGGTATCTGTAATAAAAACCCTGCACAGCAGGCAGTAGCCACTGCCTGTTGGGCTCGTTTTTAATGTAACAAATTTTTAATCATTGCTGTGCAGGGCATTGTTCAGCCCACCCCATACAGATGAATCTGTCGGCAGTACTTCCACCGCACCGCTAATACTGTTGCGTCGGAACAATAATCCAGAGCGGCCCGACAGAGTGCGGGCGGAGACAATTTCACCATCCGGGGTTTTAACTTTAGTACCTGCGGTTAAGTACAGCCCCGCCTCAATGATACATTCATCCCCCAGAGAGATACCGATACCGGCGTTGGCGCCTAACAAACTGCGTTTGCCAATAGAGTTCACTTGTTTTCCGCCACCGGATAAAGTGCCCATAATCGATGAACCAGCACCTACATCGGAGTTTTTATCGACTATCACACCCGGTGTTACTCTGCCTTCTACCATGCAATCGCCCAGTGTTCCGGCGTTAAAATTAACAAAACCTTCGTGCATTACTGTAGTGCCTGGTGCCAAGTGTGCTCCTAATCTAACCCTGTCGGCATCTCCGATGCGCACGCCCTCTGGAATCACGTAGTCTGTCATACGTGGAAATTTATCAATAGATGTCACGTTCAAGTGGTGGTGATGACCAACAATTAAGCCGCGCAACTGATCTACATTTTTTGGCAGCACTGGTCCTGCCGAGGTCCAGGCAATATTTGGAAGCAACGAAAAAACCCCCTCCAGGTTCAACTCGTTGGGCAATACCGCGCACTCAGACAGTAAATGCAGTCTCAGGTAGGCTTCTTCAGTGCTCGTAGCAGGGGTGCCCAGGTCAGTAATTTCTACTTCGATAAAGTCGCTTTTAATCACACCCATCTGTTGTGCCAGGCAAGATCTGGCAATGCGCTGATTGTCTCTGGGGAACCATGTATCTAAAGTAGTGTTAGTCGCTACATCTATGTATCTGTGACCAGTACGTTTCATTATTGCTCCAGTTATTGATTAGAAAACAGATGGAAATAGCTTTATAAAAGCTTGTTTTATTTGATATTTTATCTTACATCAACAGATGAACTCGCAGGCCTATACAGTATATGTCTGCGGTTGCTGCTGAGTTGCACAGTGGATAGTGCCACCGCCACTGGCGATTGCATCCACTGCAATTTGCTCAATATTATAGTTGGGAAACAGGTCTTGCATAGTTTCCAACGCGGCATTATCGGCCTGCATATCACCAAATTTTTGCATGATTATCGCGTTGTTACACAGATAATAACCCAGATAGCCGGCGGCAAATTGCTCCTCACCAAAGCGTGTATTAATGGTTTCAGGGGTGTCCATAATCACCAGTTCCAGAGATCTGCCACTTGCATCAGTCACCGTTTTTAGGTATTCAATATTGTCACGGGTTAGCTGATAGTCTGGGGAGCTGCTGTCATTATCGCGGCTGACCACTAACACCCCGGGAAAAGCGAAACGGGCATAAAAATCTGTGTGAGCATCGGTAATATCGCTGCCTTTTACCCCTTTTAGCCAGATGATTTTTCGCAAGTTAAGCAACTGCTTTAACTCGCGCTCGATCTGCAGCTTGGTTTTCCCTGGATTACGATTGTCATTGATAATACAGCTCTCAGTCATGATCGCAGTACCAGCACCGTCTAACTCAAAACAGCCGCCTTCCATCACTATACTTGAAATAATCCTTTTCACTTGTGCTTGCGCGGCTATAAAGCTGGCGACTTTTGCATCCAATTGGTGCTGCTGTTTGTTGCCCCAACCGTTAAAGTTGAAATCTATAGCCGCTTGCTCGCCACTGCCGTTAATAACAAAGACAGGGCCACTGTCGCGCAACCACAGATCATCAAATTCACATTCAACAAAACTGATTGGGAAATTGCTCTTTGGCTGCACATTCAGCATAGCGCTAGCCAGCGAATAATCTTGCGCTCTGACTAACATGTTTACCGGTTCGTATTTAGCGATGGTCGAAGCGATTAACAGTAAATTTTGCTGCACTGCCTTGATCTGCCCGGGGTGCCAAATCTCTTCGTTGGCAATAAACGCCATCCAGGTTCGCAAATGGCTACCCTGTTCTTCGGGCATAAACCATGTATCTGCTGCAATCCTGTTATGGGCCAATAGCCTTGAAGAAGATAACAACGCTGCAGTTAAACCTACAACATTGAGGGTAAAATTCCTGCGGTTCAACATAGCATTTCCCGGTAATCTATCATCTGTTTAAACATCGCCTGGCCAAATAAATTCAATACGCAGCCCACCGGGCTCTGAACACATCATATGCTTGCGCGGGCCACCGGCTAAAAACTCGGGAGCAAATTCAATGTTTACCCCTGGGTACTGCAGCGCTTTGTTATACAACTGCTGTAGTTTTTCTTCACTGCTTATTTGCAGCGCCAGATGATGTAAGCCCAAATTTTTGCGCCGGTCAAAATCCGCAACTTGTGCGGGATTTTGCACTTGCCATAAGGTGAGCTTAATCATCCCATCTGAGACGGCGGTACGCGGATAAGCGCTATCAAAACCTGATTCTTCCCAGCCCAATAGCTCGACAAAAAAAGCAGCGCTCTTCGATAAATCTTTAACTGTTAGTCCTAAATGGTTGATCCCGCTTGTTATTGGCATTATAAATCCTGTAATCCCAAGGCAGATAAACGCCCTGGTTAATTGTCTAAAATCTTAAGGTCGACAACGGCATTGGCCAGCGCCTGCCCTAAAACATTGTGCTGCGACTCGTCTAAATGAATACCATCAACACTGCTTGCCGCCGTGACAGCCGCAGTGTCAAAAAAATAACAGTTATGCATATCGGCTATCTGTTCCAGTTCCTGACTCAAGCCAACACTGCGATTTTGCGCACCTACAAACTTTCTGACCAACACCCCTTTAGGTGTCAGCATACTCGGCGGCGCCACTATTAAAATATCAGGTATCGGCATACCGGGCTCTATAGGTGCTGTACGAACGATATTGATCAACTTAGCCATACCTTGCCCCGACATCCAGGCGCTATTATTGTGCGTGCACTGAAAGTCATTAGTGCCTAACATTATAACGACTAAGCTAAGCGGTGCGTGCATCTCCAGCACTTGAGCAAATCCTTGAGAACCATCTCGCCCATCCTTAAAGGGATCACTCCAGACTGTGCGCCTGCCGTTAAGACAATTTTCCAGAACTTTTATATCTCTGCCAGCCGCTTTTAAATTTGCCTCAAAAACCCCCGGCCATCTCTTATCAAAACTTAAACGCTTGCGACTGTCGGGGATTATCCCCCAGGTTAAACTATCCGAATAAATCAAAATGTCTCGCATTGAAACTCCTTTTCAGATGAAGGGCTAACAAAAGAGTTTGCTATAAAATGCCATTCACCAAACGCACTCCTGTTATAACAATTTCCTGTGAGTATTGTCATCAACTATTGGTTACTTGTAAATCTAAAATCAAGTTCCACGAAGCTTTAATTCACATCCATTACAAACTTCAATTATTTGATTTAAAACTATTATACTTAATTATCACGACTCATTTTAGAATGCCAGCTTTCCTTAACGCAACCTTTCACTCCCCTTCAGCAAAGGGCCTTTCCTTCACTGACTACTCAGTCAGTTTGAGCTGCAGTTAACCTTTTATCCTCGTCGACCAGCAGCCTTTAAAGACTACTGCCAGAGAATATTAAATTCTTTTTTGCTGTTGACCTGGTGCTAGTTGTTTGTTAATTTCTTGGCAACTTAAATTTACAGATACCCGAACATACAATGAAACTCGCTATCCAGGCTTTAATCACTCAACTACTACACGTCGTCTCTGTCGTGGTCCTGGTCGTGGTTAACGTTTCGTCGTAGCGGGTTTAGCAGAAAATCAAACCCCCTTCGGCGAAAGCCGAAGGGGGTTTTTTTTTGCCAAAAATAACCTATAGCAAGAGGCAGTTATGAAAATCAGCGGTGCACAGTTAATCATCAAATTATTAGAGAGACAGGGAATCAGCCAAATAGCGGGCATGCCAGGCGGCGCCAACTTGCCAATGTATGACGCACTACTGCAAAGCGATATTAAACACGTATTAGTCAGGCACGAGCAATCTGCAGGTTTTATTGCCCAGGGCATCGCCAGAGTCACAGGCAAGGCGGCGGTTTGCTTTGCCAGCTCAGGCCCCGCTGCCACTAACTTGATTACCGCTATTGCCGACGCCAAGCTGGACTCCATTCCCGTGGTTGCCATCACCGGCCAAGTCCCCTCGCCTATGCTCGGCACTGATGCCTTTCAGGAAATAGATACTTTCGGACTAATGCTGCCAATCACTAAGCACAACTACTTAGTGCGCTCTGTCGAAGAACTGCTAGAAGTAATCCCCGAAGCCTTCAGTATCGCCTTGTCCGGCCGTCCGGGTCCTGTAGCCATCGATATCCCTAAAGACGTGCAAAACCAGATGATAGAGATTGAGCAGTGGCCAGAACCTGGGTCAGTTGCACCGTTAGCCCAACCATCGTGCTCAGAGCTAGAACAGATACAAAAAATGATCGACTCTGCACAGCGGCCAATGTTGATGGTCGGTGCCGGTGTTATCAATGCCGATGCCAGTGAGCAGCTAGTACAATTGGCCGAGCAATTAGATATACCGGCGGTTACCACCTTTTTGGGGCTGAGTGTCTTTCCCCATGGCCATCCACTGAACATGGGCATGCTGGGTATGCACGGCACTAAAGCCACCAGCATTGCGTTGGAAGAGTGTGATTTATTAATCGGCGCCGGGGTGAGGTTCGATGACAGGGCCACCGGTAAAATCAGTGAATTTTGCCCTCAGGCCAGTGTTATTCACATCGACATCGACGAGAGCGAAATAGGCAAACTTAAAACCCCTACCTTTGCCGTGAATGCCGATGTTGGCTCTGCCATCAGATCTCTATTGCACATGACTCCCTCGTGCCAGCGGATCGAATGGCATGCGCGCATTCAATACTTAAAAGCGAAACACGCTATCAACATCCCCGATCACGGCAAGCTCTCTAACCCTTACTGTCTATTGCAACAAACAGCAGAGATTGCCGGCGAAAATACCAATGTACACACAGATGTTGGCCAGCACCAGATGTGGACGGCGCAAGTCTACCCTTTCAACCGACCGCGTCAGTGGAGCAGCTCGGGAGGTTTAGGCACTATGGGTTACGGCTTACCGGCAGCCATAGGTTCGGCACTGGCTGACCCCGAGCGCATGGCTTTATTGTTTAGCGGCGATGGCAGTATTTTGATCAACATCCAGGAACTGGACACTGCTGTCGAGCACAACTTAAATTTGAAAATTGTTTTGCTCAACAACCGTAGCCTCGGTCTAGTGCGCCAACAGCAAACTTTATTTTTTAAAGGCAACCTCAGTGCAATCAATAACCGCAACGCCGTCAACTACGCAGCGGTGGCCCAAGCTATGGGAGCCAATGGCTTTGATCTGGCCACTGCAGCAGATCCCCATGCCACCTTGGAGATGGCCTTAAACACGCCGGGGGTGGTCTTGATCAATGTACCTATCGATGAAAATGAAATGGTATTTCCAATGGTTCCACCAGGGGCTGCCAACAAAGACTTAATTGAACAGCAAGCTTGCTAGAGCATGCAAAAGAGTGGCAAAGGCAATTTAAGCACACAGACTAAAGGACAGGATAAACATTATGAGTAAGCGCGCTGTTTTAGAGCTAAAGGTAAGAAACCACCCCGGTACTATGTCGCACGTTTGCGGCCTATTTGCCCGCCGGGCCTACAATATGGAAGGCATCTTATGCATGCCAATGACTGACAAGAAGTTCAGTAAAATCTGGCTGCTTGTGGATGAGGACGAGCGTCTGGAGCAAGTAATACTACAAACTATCAAACTGATTGATGTGCTGGATATCACAGAGCACGCAGCCAGCCATGAAGTGTTTGAGAAACTGGAGTGCTTCTTTAATAGCTAACAAACGACAGAGAAAAAGTGGTGGCACAGCTCACAGCAAAGCAGCCACTTTTTTCAACTGCTCTCAACTCAGCAGATCAGTTGACACATTTACCCCCCCTCTTAAGCCAAAAGTCAGTCTGCAAACCAGCACTCGTGGCCGAGGACATCACTGTGAATTTTACGCCAGATTGAGCACTGCACGCCCCCTCTCATTCAGAAAATTCCCTAACCCGGCCATTTGATATTTCTTACATGTCGTATTGAAACTAAACATGCTATTTTTGATCTTGTTTTATTTGCATCGCTAACTCCCGTCAACTGGGCTTTGATTTGCGACACAATACCTCAAGATATGAGACCTTCCATTCAATGCATTGAAACAGGGTGATTTTTAACACAGCCCATTGCCCTGCAATATTGAGATGACATATGAAAAAGGCCATATTTTATTTGCTATTTTTTGCATTCATTCTGTCACTAATTGCTCAGGCAAATACTTCTCGGGCCAGCCAAGATACTGTTAGCCTGGACCGCATTGTGATAGGCACGGGAGAGTGGCAACCTTACCATTCGAAAACTCTGAAACATTCTGGGGTCGGCAACCATATTGTCAAAGAAGCTTTTAAAGCCGTCGGAATAGAAGTGGAATATATTTTTCAACCTTGGAAAAGGATTCTAAACACATCCACTGAAGGTAAATTTGATGCGGTTTCTGCCTGGGGCGGCTACGATAATTGGATAGACACACATTACGCTAGCGACCCTTTGTACTCGGGCATATTCGTGCTTTGGGTTCGCAGCGGCACAACCTTTAATTGGAGAAGCCCCAAGGAGCTCAAAGGGTTGAAATTAGGCCTTTTAATAGGCGAGGTAATACCTGTAAAGCTGCAACAAGCTTATGACGAGGGATACCTTCAGGTAGATTATGTAACGACTAATGAACAAAATATTAAAAAATTACTTTTTAATCGTATCGATATGCTGGCGCTGAATTATGATGCCGGCGTTGACGCTATTAACAAGGCGTTATCAATATCCCAAAGAGATAAAATTATCGCTCACCCGGATATATTAAGAATTTCATTTTATAGACTGCTTTTCAATAAAAAAAACAAACAGAGAAGCATTAAATTATTGGAGCGATTTAATGCAGGCTTGCACTATCTTCGTAGCAAAGGACAAGTTAAAAAAATGCTCGAAGCTTCAAAAAGAGGCGACTATCAGAAGTAAAAGAGAATGACTGATGCATAAATACTAACGACCTATTAGCCGATAATTATCACTATCGGCTAATAGAGTAAGATTGACAAAAAACACCTCTGAATAACACTTACTCTGCTTAATCCAATTGAACAAAAAAGCGTTGCTGGCTTTTAATCTTCAAAGTGCCCAGCACTTGCAAAGCCACCACCTTGATAGCGCACAGCGGGATCATTGGCATCGCCAGCGCGCTGCGCCAAATGCGGCTCATCGGCAAAAGTCGCGGAACTGTCTTTGGGCTTCCAACCTATATAGCTGACTTTTTGGTTATCCCACCACAGTTCTTGATTGGCTGATGCGCCATAAATTACCGGGCAACCTAGGCGGTCACACTCGAAAATACGCTTGATCAGAGAGACAAAGTCATCGGCACTTAACCAAGTTGCCAGCATACGTCTGTCTAATGGCTTTTCAAAGCAGGAGCCGATGCGCACACGAGCGGTTTCAATGCCATATTTATCGTGATATAGGCTGGCCAACATCTCACCGTAACACTTTGATACACCGTAAAGACAATCCGGACGCATTACCGAATCTGCGTCCAGTAAGGCTGTAGCAACTCCAGCGCGTTACCGGGGGCAACGTCAGATAAAAAACTCACCATTAGTTTAGAAGAGCCCTGAAGCAAGTCTATATCTTTAAAAGGTAAATTGGCTTGCACTAACTCAAGTGCTTCGAGGGTGCGGATGCTCACTAATACTTTAAAATCAAACTCAGCCAGCAGGGCTTGTTCTAATTTCTGCTGTAGCACTGCGGATGTATCACTGCTGCGAAAAAGCACATTACCCGTTTGGATATAAGTGCTGACAACGGCAAAGCCTATCGATTCACAGAGCAGCTTTAGCTGCGCCATTTTAACTTTATTGCACCCGCCAACATTAATACCCCGAAGCAAAGCTACATACTGCTTCACGGCAGGCAGCCTTCAACCAGTATCAGCTTGCTGTCAGTGGTACTGTGGCGTATAGCAAACAACGGCTGAGCATCTGGGTCTTGTAAAAACGCATTTGCCTGTGTATTGCCGGGAAATTCGATGATGACTAGCCGCTGTGGCTGCCAGTCCCCTTCTATTACTTGTGGCACCTCACCTCTGACGATATATCGCCCTGAGTGTTTTTCAATAAAGGCGGGGATCTGTTCGATATAGACTTTGAATTTTGCAAAGTCATCAATGCTAAAATCTAATACAAGGTAGGCTCTCAATTGTCTCTCGCTTATCGCTTATCGCTTTAATATTTTTTTACTGTTAAGCACTTGCGCATACTCACCGTCTAAATTAGCTAAAGACATGGCATGCACTTCACTGGCAGACCTGTGCCTTGCAAAGTAATCGGCTTTATCAAAGGCAAAACAGCCATCTTCTACCACTATCACAGACAAGCCCAAATTTCCGGCCGTTCTGGCGGTTGATTCTACTGAATTATTGGTCGATGCCCCCACTATAACCACTGATGCAATTGATAACTGTTGTAACTGCTGCAATAAATCGCTGCCGGTAAAGGAACAGGGAACTAATTTCTCGATACTGTTCTCGCCTGGTGCCGGCACAAATTCAGGCTTAAATTCAAACCCTGACTGCAGCGGCCAAAATACCGAATCAACTTCACAAGATCGGTGTCTGATATGGAATACCGGCTGTTTATCCTGCCGCCACTGTGCCAGTAATTTAAGCATAATGGACTGCGCCTCTGGGTTATTACGTGGCCCAAGTTTTGCAGCATCTATGCCCTGCTGTTGATCTATAATGATCAGTGCGCTCTTTCTTTTTAACCCCATCTACAAACTCTCTTAATACTTACGGCTTACGACTTCTGACTTCAGAC
>Ga0209395_1008260_pt1 | contig 10670 bp, 10 predicted proteins | sample GOMGulsemesocosm_3_FD_184635 | JGI IMG/M metagenome (GOLD analysis project Ga0209395, IMG submission 184635) | Methane-oxidizing microbial communities from mesocosms in the Gulf of Mexico - GOM9D Gulf of Mexico (SPAdes) (version 2) | ecosystem: Environmental > Aquatic > Marine > Cold seeps... | reverse complement strand
CCTGGCTTGCCATTTCTACCGATGGATTTGTTGAAGAAACGTAGAGCTGCCTTGGTGTCACGCTTAGCGGTGAGAAGGAAGTCAATCGTATTACCTTCTTTAATGATTAAAGTCAGTAAAATCAAGAGCTGTACTCCTAAGCCGTACTTTGCAATACGCCCAGTGGGCTGCGCCCCACCATGGCAGCTAATCACGCCCACCCTAACGCTGTATGGAATTGTAAAAGCCGGTAGGGGCCAGCTAACTACGCTTGGGCCCGATGTCCGTTACTGGCAGGATAAAGGACCTGGGAAAGAAAGGTATTTCGATGAATGCAACAGTCGCTACGTGCCACTGTACTAAACCGCTCGCGCGGTAAACAGCATCAAGCCCTGCGTTTTTATCTTGCATCGGGATAACCCAAAGAGTGACATGGGTTCATCCTGTTGAGTGAAGTAGGTATCTCACCTCTTACCTCACACTCAGGAGTAAACCGATGACACAATATAATCATATTCCATCTGCGCAAGCCATCAGCCCTTTACGGCAACGCATGATTGAAGATATGACCATGCGTAAACTTAAACCCAGCACACAAAAAGGCTACCTCCGTTCCGTCAAAAGGTTAGCCGACTTTTTAGAGCACTCGCCCCACACTGCCACGATTGAGGAGCTGCGAAGTTTTCAGCTCCACCTGGTCAACCAGGGCGCTTCCAGCATCACAATCAATGCACTGGTTAGCGGATTACGCTTCTCCTTTCACGTGACGATCATCAATCCCTACGTACTCCAACAGATGAGTACGATCTATCAACCCCGTAAAATGCCTGTCGTGCTGAGCCAGTAAGAAGTGAAGCAGCTACTGGACGCGGCCGTTAGCCTTAAATATAAGGCAGCCCTCTCCGCAGCTTTCGGTGCAGGTTTACGCGCCAGCGAAGTGACGCATTTAAAAGTGAATGATATTGACAGCCAGCGTATGCTCATTCATATCGATCAGGGTAAAGGCGACCGCGATCGGCAAGCAATGCTCTCACCGGTATTGCTCCATTTATTGCGCCACTGGTGGTGTGCTGCACAGAAGGCACGTCAAATGCTCAAAGGTGGTTGGTTATTTCCAGGGCAAGATCCGACTAATCCCATCTCAACTCGCCAGCTTTCTCGAGCTTGCCATGCGGCGGCGACACTCGCAGAACGACACCGCTATAGAGGTAGACTTGAGCGTCTGTATTAGGCCGAAGCATGCAGCAATCCTCGATCCCGTAGCGAGAGTAATAAATCCGGCAGATTTTCACTCGGCAGCTCGATGGCCACTTGGGAACCGAGGTGTAAACGAGCTGTAGCAGAGCGCGTGATGGTAACCGGATTAAGTGTTTTGGGCTTATCGGCCGAGGTGGCCAGCCGTTTGCGCCAGTATTGCAGGTTGTGTTGTTTGATGTTCTGCTGCTTACAATAGGCGAGTTGGGATAATCCGCTTTCTTGCCACGCGGTGATATGTCGTTGCCAGATTGTTGCTTTGGTCATGAGTCGTCTCAAATGGGATAATTTGAAGACAGGGTAATAGTTTGGCTCAGAGTTTGTTAGATGTGGTTTGTCGATCGCTTACTTTTCGATGATGAAATAAAGGAGAATATTTCATTGATTTTCGACTCAAGAGTCGGGAAGCCTTATGAAGAAGAAAGGCTGAAGGAGATCTTTAAGGAAGGTTTCGATCGGTATAAACAAAAAATCCCTCCGGGTTATATGGACGCTGGAAAAGCAGGAGGAGGCGAATCTGTTGCCGATCAATGTAGGGAATATGGCGATCTGATCGTTTGGCACCAGATTATTGATAAGTCAATTTCTTCAAAAAAACCAATATTCTTTGTCACCGATGACCAAAAAGAAGACTGGTGGGAAAAAACTATGGGTAAAACTATAGGCCCTAGGCCAGAATTGATTACGGAGTTCAAACACAAGACTGGGAATATTATCCACATGTATCAACTCTACAGGTTCCTAGAACTCGCAGGAGAGAATTTGGACGAATCAGTAAGTGAAGAATTCGTTAATGAGGTTCGAGATGTGAGGAGCTCGTTCCGCGTTGAACCGGATGCAAATGATTCCGAAAATGGAGATCGATTAAAGCTTCTTGAGCTTCGCTACAACGTCATGGGTATATATCTCCTTAAAATATAAAACAGAATCGATAGGAAGTTAGTAATTTCCATAAAGTTGATAAGCGCCTAATTGCATTTGGTTCGCCCGCCCTAATTTTTCCGCATAAAAATCAATATTAAATTGTTCTGCTAGCTCTTTGCCATTCCAATGATATAACCTTAAAAACTGCTCATTGTGTCTGGCCTTGTTATCCCATTTAGCCAATAAAGAAGAGGTATAATATAAACGTTTTCCATCCCAACTAGAAGAAACACTATTGACTTGATAACCAACTTTTTTCTCGTAAATCTGTGTCGGATGATGTGGGTCTGTGATATCAAAGCCACGAGTTTTACCATCCAAAAAGGTATTAACCCACAATAAAGAATCATCACTGCTAATAGAAATATCAACGGGTAGCGGAATATCTGCTGGGTTACCTATATCAGCAACATTAGTTGCCTTCCAGTCACCTTCAATAGTTTCTTCAAGTAATACAATTTGTGAAGTTAACGCCGTCGTTGTAAAACAATAATTATTTCTTGCTCCCCATGCACAGCTGATTGCCAAAGGTGCACCGGGAACGTCTAAGACCTGCTTAGGTTTACGCGTATGTAAATCCCAAACAACCATGGTATTACCAAAACGTTTCATTGCTTCAGGATTAGCTAACATTTCACCAAAGTCTGTCATGTAATTTGACCAACCAGTGAAAGAAGAAGTGAACATAACATCACGACGAGGCAATGCTCTTATATCATAACCATAACCATCTGCATATTTACCTGATTTCAAAGCTCCTTGTAAATTATCGTCTGTTGGCATCCAATAAGTACCTATATACCTCCCTTCATTGGTATATTCTACTAATGCAGTTCTGCCACCATGATCTTTATGATTAGACAACCCGGTGATCAACATTCTACCCGGTAAAGCGTAGATTGTATGAGGGCCAACAACGCCACCACTTTTACTGACAAAATCATCGATAGTTTTAACTAACGTCGCCTTAGCCGGATCAGTATATACATCAAAAATAAAAATTTTGTTCGAATCTAGGCCGCCCGCCCACAAATACTTTCGATCATCAGTAAGGCCTGATTGACGAGCCTCGTTTCTGCCACCAACCGATTCGGAATTTATGACTTTACCGAAATTTGAAGACTTTGGATTAACGTCAACTGTAACCATTTTATCTTGACCATCACCAAGCCCCTCTACGCCAAGAGTCCAAACATAAATAAAATCTTCCTGACCAGTGATTTTCGCCATGTATGGTGATGCACTGGTTTCATCTGCCATCACATTGTTTATACCAAATATCAATATCATTAAGGTAATAAGAAATGTGTAATGCCTGCAAAAATAACTATTTTTCATTTAAGTCTCTTTATTAAAAAAATTACTTCACCGACTATCTTTTTAAATTAACAAAACAAGATCAGTTAACTTACTAAAAAGTAGCGTAAAACTACATTTTATCTACTGATATAAAATGTAGTGGCAAAAATGAATACAAGGGGTCGGTGGCATTTGATAGTAATTCTCATTTTGAACATTTTAAAATCTAACTATAAGGTATAGGAAGGATTAATACCCCTTCACTTCCCCAACCTACAATAAAAAGCAGGCTATTGGCAATCGCCAAGTAATTATCAACCCATTGACTGTACAATTATTGAGCACAAAGAAATTCAACTACCGACTTGACGAATCCAGTCTCGAATCACGAGACCAACTCTTTCTATATCTTCAATCGTAAGCTGACCGCTATGCATGATTACGTTTCTAGAGCGCTCCAACGATTTAACACTATGACGCACCCAATCCGGATCACCGAACAAATTTTCAAAGTAGAGCCAATTCTTTGGATTGCATATAATGGAAATCAAATCCTTTAACTCCGTAAAGTATATTGAGTTTTTACCACGTGGTGTATGCCATCGATTTTGGTTTTCATCTTTTTGTTTTCTTTCTGCCTTTTTTCGAATATCACCTGAAATGGAATCGGATGACCACCAACTTTCACCGCGTTCCTCTAGTAGCATATCCGAAATAATTCCTCGGAGCATATTTTCAAAAGAAGCAATAGCCACGTAGACTCCGGCCATTTTTTGCGCATCCGCCACCAAATCTTCATCGAGATAATCTAAAGATACTTTCTTCTCAACCCTTTCTGGCGAAAGTGAATCGTCTGAGCGACCGGAAAAACCTAACTTAGATATACTCTCCTGTAGGATTTGTGCTTTATACACAAATCCTGCAATTTTGTTGTCTTTTCTATCCAGAGGATTCACAGTAAATTTTCTCGAATAGACCGAAAGATAGCGTCGTAAACTAACTGATCTCTAGTGGCGGGCAACTCAACGTTGATTGAATATTTCAGAGAAATTTCATCGCCTACTAGCTTTCTCTCCATACTGGGAAGCTTTACCACCTTTTCCTCTGCCTCTTTCACAGATTTTTTCCCTAACGTTTTCGACATGGTGTCAAAATCAGCTAAGCCACACAGCGTGGAAAATGTTGTAGCCATTTTCTGGAGTACAGCATCGCTCTTTTTCCCTTGAAGGAGGGACTTAAGCTTGCCCTTCACCTTGTCTCCCGGCAATTCGTGGGCTTTTTGATTTACTGCAAAAAGGTCGCTATATGCTTCACGAATACCTTGAGCCAGTATGCTTTTGGAGTTATCTTCATCCAGATAATCGTAATATCGCTGCTTAGGAATTCCACTTTCATCTAATAACCCCAATGCTTTGATTACTTGAAGAAAGGGCCGATCACTAGGGCTAGTAAAACCTAAGTCATATAGGAATTTTTGGGTGAATTTCTCTGGCGCTTGAGCATTTACCACTGCCTCTAATATATCCTTTACATTTTTGCTCGAAGTAAAATACGCTTCCGTAATAGCCATTCAATTGTCTCTCTATATTTGGTTGTATATATTAAATTATTGTAGGAATATCCGTAGTACTAACCGAAACAAAACAAGGAAGTCAGATCACAAACTCCACTCTGAATAATAAACAGCCACCACCCGAGCCCAAACATATCGACACGTAAAATCACGCTTTAATATCACTAGGTCAATAGAAGAAACAAAGGAAAATCGAACGTATTATAATTCCTTGTAAAATTTGCATATTGCCGTCATGTCTAAATCGGGCTATCAATAGGCGTTTATCTTATAACGACTTGCGAGATCATTACCCTCACCCATACGGGTGATTTCTTTGAGGCGGATCTGGGACAACTGTGAACGACTAGCCAAAAAAGGTCCCTCTCAGGGTCTCCTAAGGACGTTTTAAAAACTAGCGCTAAAGAGGACTGAGGAACATACGCCTATCCAGTGTCCGTGGTCGTTTGCACAGAAATCATGGGCTTAACGGGGTATGGAAAAACAAACCGATCCGAAAGCTATCCCAGTCGTTTCTTTTTTCGCGCCTTGTGGGCTGGCCCCCACCAAGAGATTTCCCCCTTCTGGCTTTGGCCCCGAGCCTCAGCCTAAACTCAGGTAGGGCCGCGTTAACGGCCGTGGATAACTGGCTCCAACTGACCCGAAGGACCGCAGGATCTCCAAATTGAATTGCAGGGCATGATATGAAATCGATTTGGAAGAACTCTACTACCGCATCCAGGGAGTCGTCTAACCGCCCTTATTTTTTGGCCTTTTGGCCCTTTTGGCCGCTATATATAAAAATAAAAGGGGAAGCCTTATCGGCTCTGATAGGTAGCATTTCATAGTGGGCGCTACACCATTAGTTCTGATAATTGGGTTGTCGTTTATACTCTTGCTGAAAAGCGATTCTGAATGGCAATGGTTCTGTTATCGGCAGCTCTGCTCAATGGAATAGCAATGCTTGTATGGATGGCGGGTAAGCTTACTCAATACAATTAGTTTGCTTCCCTATATAAAGGCAAATTCGAATTATAGTATCAATACTATAAGGAATAGCAGTATCACTACTAGAACTGCTATTACATTAATCAAATCTAGCGGTCCCTCCCTATTTTTAAAACCCAGGGAGCGGCCAAAACAGCCAAAAGGCCAACTTACCCCTAACTTTTAAAAGCCAGGGGACAGCCAAAATGGCCAACAAGCCAAAACCCCTCACTCAAGCTTGATATACCAGCCCTTTTTGCCGTCGGGAATCAGCCAGTTGTACTTCTCGAGTATCGGAATCAATTTCTCAAGTATGCCATCTCGGCTTAAGCTCTTTTTGATGTCACGCTTGAGATAGCCTATGGACTTGATATGACCATCGGGGTAACGAGGAGCATGAATGATTCCGTGTTCGTCCCTGCGAATACTCAGGCCTCTGGCAACCTCCTGACGAAGTAGTTCCGCCTTTATGAGCAACAAATCCTCAACTGCCTGCGAATGAACGTAAACAGTACTGTCGGCAAGATAATCAGCAATGACAGTGGCACAGCTATATATCTCCGGTCGAATATTCGTAACGCCTTGACTGAATAGACCGGGTAGATACATCGCCTCCAGGCAAGCGGCGATTTTGACACTGACAGTAGTTAGCTTATTTATCACGCTGCGATGATCTTCATATTTACCTCCTGCTGCCATCTCGGCCTCAATACGGTCGTGATACGCCTCTCGTAACGCTTTCGTTTCTGGATTGCCCTCTATCGACATGATCACCGGACCATCGCATGCCGACTTACCTTCGAGCAAAGAAGTAATATGATCATAGAATGGTTGGATTTTGGTCATATCCATCCCCGCTTTACCACCCTCCATTCTTGTGCCGATTAGAGGCAACGACCTTACCATTAACATACGAGCCAGAAAGCCACTCTCACGCATACTGTCATTTTCTAACAACTGCCTTGCCTTATCCGGTTGCACAAAAGCACAGAAATTCATGCAGGGATTAAGGATGATGTAGGGTTCGTCACGACCCGCCCGAACCGAAATAATGTCATCTCCAGTTAAAGCATGGATATAGACAGATTCATCAGTATCCGTACTGCTGTATTTCCCAAGTATATTATCCACCGCATTGCGAGCATCCGCAGAAAATATGGCAGTTTCACCGCCTTGTTGATGTAGACTTTTTATTATCGCCTCCGCCGTAGCGTCAGTACTATAAAGCAAGGGCCGTGGCCCACAGTCTTTCAACCCTTGGCTAAGCTCATCAATTTTTCCGGCAAGCAACTCAATATTCTCAACCGTTAAGTTTTTCTGAGAGTCTTTTTCAATCTTCGCGATACGGTTTTCTATGAGTCGATTGTGAGAAGCTACTAACTTTTTTTCTACGCCCCACTGCTCACCCAGCTTTTTTTGACGATCCGCAAGCGGCTTGGTTAGCAGACTGAAAGCCGCTGACTTTCGCTCTCCGGTTTCAGCGATGCCAAAAAGACCAATAGAACAATTGTGGAATAGATGCGGCTTTTCCTCCAAACGCACCCCTCGCCCCAGGGCGGTGCTGACTACCAATAATGCCGCAGCCACGCATCCGTCAAGTGCAAACGGGACACTACGAGAAATCTCTTCCGCTGCCGATCTTAAGCAAGGCGGCACTTGCTCAATCGGGAAAGGTTTCGCCAGGTCTTGTGGCTTTGGAATCGGTATCGGCTTAAGATCTTTACGTCTTTTTTCCAGGTTGTATTCTGCGACAGTTTGATCCAGTTGCTCGCTCGTTTTCGGGTCGATAGCTTTAATTAGATTAGCGGCGTCCTTCAACGCCGCATCTTTATCGCCACCGTGCAGATAATGAGAAAAGAGTTCGAAGGCATCAACGGCACGATTCGCCAGATCTCCATCACTAGCATGATGGCTATAGACAAGATCATAGTCATTTTCTGGACGAGGAAAGACAATGAGACCCGCACTACCAGATTGTGAGTTCGGCGATATATATTTGTTCGGTCTGACTTGAGTTGCACCAACCTTCTCAAGCATGTGTTCCATGCTAAAAAAGTGGTTAAAGGCGTAGATGGGCGACAACAGCTCAATGCCGTTGCCGTCATAGGTAGGAGTTAAACAGGATTCGCCGTCATATTCCTTAGTCTTTTTTTTTGAGCGTCGCCAAAATGGCGCCATAACTTCAGCAACTCTTGTGGGAGCGGTGGAGGCGCACCCATCCCAGAATGCTCATAGACTCCACCGCCAGGATACGCGGATCCTGGGAGCGGCACTTGACGATTACCAGCGAGCAGCTCACCCAAGCCATTCTCACCGTCGTACATAAACACAGTCTCCAGAGGCTCGTCCGTCCAACAAAGACACTTCATGCGATTAGGTTTTGGCGACTTTATGACATAGTTCTTAGACTCGTCAAAGAGAGCCGTAAAATTGTAACCTAAAAGAGCTATGTAGGACCGAAACGACTCTATGTCGTCGATATCAATAGCGACGACTCGGTTCGCCCCCAGAAGGAGACCAACCCCTGTGGGATTTCTTGCGCCTTGAAGCTGACTAAAGATATCGGGGGGTAGGTTCTCCGAAGTAGGGTTTAAACACTGTTGATAACTGAGACCCAGGTTAGGCCATCTTTTTAACATTGGTACCTTTTCTACTACTGGAGTACAGTAACATTGCTCGTAAAATACTGACATTATTCTATTCCTCAACCAAATGAACACTAAAAAAGTTAAGGACGCTGGCTTTTTTCGACCACTAGTCCGGGAACTCGGTCGGAAGACATAGATGTTAACCTACAGCTTCACAATGCACGGGGTCCTTTCCGTAAATTGAACTGGATTTTAAGCTATAAAGGAGTGTTATCTTCATTGATGTTTCCCTTGCTTAATTTAAAGATTGATGCATATTACATCACCTTGAGCCGCTATATTCTTCACCATTTTTAACCCGTCTCTATTGAGTTTTGAAAATTTCTCGGCAGCTTTGGCACGATCGAAATGTCTGGCCAACCAGTCTACAGACATGAAATAGTGGCCTTTATAGACAACAACCTCTGCGCCATCTCTTACGGCCAAGCAGTGAACATAATCTTCATTCTCATATTCTGCTGCGGGCTGGTAAACAACGCCGTGCTCATCAATGCCATGCGATCGAAACCAAGCTTCGAGGTCTGGCCGAGACTTTATTTTCACCTCATACCAAATCATTACACGCTCCCTTAACATCCTCGCCAGTATCATTATATTCGGAGGTGAAGTTAGTATTTCGCAAACAATTAAAGGACTCGTGGGTAATTCTTGTACAACGGCCGGCTTTATAAGCCGTTAGGCTCCCTTTCTTTATCAATCTATAAATGTTTGACCTGCTAGTACACATGTACCTACAAGCGTCTTTTACCGTTAAGTCAGCTGTCATTCCTATATCCTCCTCTGGATTGATTAGATGACGCTGATAAGGCTATTTGATTAATGCTTTCATTGCTTCCGAGCTTTTACTGCGATTTCGGCAAAAGCCCGGAAAACTCATTCTCCAACGGATGTAAGGAATTCACTCCGCAGCCATTCGGGCAGTTCTTCGTCGCTTATGTATTTGTAAACAGAAGATTTCTCCCTCGGAAATAGTGAAAGAAGATCTTTTATTACATCAGCCGGGAGCTCTTCTTTAACCCAAACTCGATACACAAAGGTGATTTGAATTGGGCTTCTTGTTTTCACACTATTAACACCACTACGGAGTTTGTTTGCGTTTGTCTCTTTGTCTCTTTTGGTGTACTTTTTGGGCTCGGGTCGTGAGTAAATATCCCGCAAAAATCGAATTTCGTACTCATGTGCAGGTTTGAAAGCAATTTTTTGAAGAATCATTTGAACTATATCCACAACGCACATCCCGTAAACCAATTCAAGCTGATTAAGCCATTGGCCATAAGATGGATTGTCAATTTCCATAAGTCCTTGCTTAAATCTATCTACATATTTCTCAAAAATACCGTCATACCACTCCACCATCTCTGGAGGCAATGCGTGTTTGTCCATAATATTCGCCCTAGTGTCGCAAATGAATAGAAATTATACATAGAGTCAGCCACACGAAACTATTCGTGAAACTGTAGGAGGCACCGATAGAGATTGGCGCCTACAACATGATCGTTATCTATGTATGTAGTCGCAGGTTTGCCAGGCGAACGCCTTTGTTTTTGTCTACTTGATACAGGGATGTATCCAGCTCAAACAATAATCAGCGCGACCGATCACTGTCAAGCAGAACGATGCTCCTTTTATACAAAACATTAATTTGGTTCCCGCTGAGTATTCATGAGGTGCACGCCGCGCCTTCCCTCGAACGCTACTTGGCTGAAATACAACGAGTTTTCTAAATAGCTCCGATTGGTTTTGGGGAAACTCGTTTCAAAAAATATAGTAGGCATCACTCACCAGAATCGTCCTCCCCCAAATACATCCGAAAGTAAGGCAGGCAGGAACAAACCGTGGAAACTCGCTACTCAAACCCATCAATCTACACAGTACTATGGGGTTTCTGCGCCCGGCCCTTGAAATTCCTTTTCAACTAGAGAGGTAAACTTGCTACAAGTCTTCTGCTCTTTTAAACAATTCGGACATTGAAATGCCCAAAGTCTGACAGATCGTAGCTAATGTATTGAGGCCAGGCATACGCCCAC